>SKEB01000379.1_pt1 | contig 42363 bp, 36 predicted proteins | sample 4826561 | NCBI WGS metagenome assembly SKEB01 (sample SAMN11008820, study PRJNA524170) | human gut metagenome | biome: Human fecal sample; material: Feces; isolation source: fecal sample from pouch patient p17 | host: Homo sapiens | place: Israel: Tel-Aviv | collected 2016-03-29
AAAAATAAAGGAAAGATTTTTAGCAAATCCTCACTTGAGCTAGTTGTTTCATTTGTAGTACTTAGGTTGCCAAAATTTGCTTGGAATTATCTCAGCGTTACAAGCAAAAACCGGAACCGGTTCCACTTGCATTCGCATTCTTGTGGCCGGTTCATTTTTTTTGTTTGCAGATTATCAAAAAGGCAGGGACTTGGGTTGGAGAACCTCCTGATTGAAAATTATCAAAAAGATCTTCATGAAATTAATGAGAACTCACTGTTTTTCTTCTGATTCATTCTCTCGCTATAGGAAACGGCCGTTTAACAACTTTCTAATCTCTTTCATTAACCACTAATAACGACACAGTAACAGCAAGAGGGATGGGCCGTAGATTTATTGCTGGGTTCGCTGCTTTTCCCAGTCTTGACACCGCTTGGGCTTATTTCTTGTTTATCCGAAAGCGGTAGAAAGAAAGGGAGTCGCTTAGGAGAGTAAAACGAAGACAATATTATTAACGCTAAACCATAATAAGGCTTTCGCTAAGCGGCCGGCTCAGAATGATTTACTTTTGTCTGGAAAGAGAACTGAAGTCGCTCTGGTAGATTCCTCTTCTCTAAAAAAGAGTTTTGCCTATATGATTTCTCGATGCCTAATCATTCTTCTGAACGGTGTTTATAACGAAAGTGCTCCCGCGAACTTCAGAATTTTTAAGCCGAATGGACCATCCAAGATAGTCTGCAGCTCTTCTTGCAATAGCCAATCCAAGTCCGAATCCTCCAAGTTTGTCATTGGGATTGGCTTGGTATCCGCTGTCGAAGATTTTTTTTCGATACTCTTCCTTAATACCGCAGCCGGTATCTTCAATGACAACAGAACCGGTATTGATGGTAACTGTCACGCCTCCTTTATCCGTAAACTTCAAGGCATTTTTAAGAAGGTTGTCGAAGACAGCTCCGACAAGAACTTCGTTGTAAGTGTCTTTGGAGTCGGTGTCGATTTTTAACGTGAAATAAAGGTTTTTGGAGGCAAATCTTTCTTCCCATTCTTTTTTGTGCTCTTCTAAAAAATTCGCAAGACTAATCTGAGAAGCGACTTCACTGTTTTTCCCTCGAGAAAGATTCAGGAAAACTTCAGTTAGCTCTTTAATTCTTTGGGAAGCTTGCAGCGCACGGTTAATGAACTTTTGTTGATCAGCAGTAGTATTTTTATTCTCCATCAAAAGTTCCAAGCTAGTGTTGATAACCGTAAGTGGAGTTCGGATTTCGTGGCTGACTTCGCCGGAAAATATCTTTTCTTTAATGGCGAGGTTTCTAATCTTTGAAGTTAGCTTATTGAGTGTTTTTGCAAGCCGTCCAATTTCATTATCCGAGCAAGTTTTCTCTCTGAAAAGGTCTGTTGAATAGATTTCGCCATTTTGAAGAGCACGATCGGCTTCAGCTGCTTTTATCGTCAGACGATCAAGAGGTTTAAGAAGTCTTTTTGACAGCCAATGGGCAAAGAAGAAACTGAAACATACTAGTCCGATAAAAAATAGAGAAATGCTCAAGAATACTTTTTGTTCCCAGGTTTCAAAGAATTCTTGATTTCGAGTAAGAATGACCTTCTTGCCATCGTACATCATCGAATAGACGTGAAGATCTTCTCCTCGGACCACCTCAACGTAACCGAGCGGCAGGTTTTTGAAAGCGTCCGGTATCGGATAGGAAGGATCTCCTTCAATATAAAGCCGGGAGAAATGATCGAGGCGCGGAGGTTGGCCCTGAGAAATATCATAAGCCATGATCCCGTTGAGCGTACTGCTCATTGCTGAGCCCATGAGTTGGTTTTCAGTTGAGTGAACGATGAGGTAAAGCAAGAGACTGTAAATCAAGGCGATGCTTATGATGGTAAGGCTTATGCTGATAGCTATAAGTTTCTTCAAAGACCTCTCTTTTTTCATTCCAGGCCTTCCTTTTCCTCGACTGCCTGGATTGACCAGCCAAAACCTTGTCTGGTATGAATTAACTGGGTTTTAAATGGTTTATCAATTTGTTGTCGTAAGAGATGAATTTGTGCCCGTAAGGCATCGCTGGCCACGCGATTAAACCCCCAAATCTCCTTTTCAAGTTCTTCTCTGGAGACAACGTTGGGACTTCTTGACATGAGAAATTGGAGAATCTTAAAACCCGTAGGATTTAGACGAATTTCTTTTCCTTCTCTAAAAACTTGTTTCGTATCGGCGTTTAGTTTTAAAGGACCGATAGATAAAACCTGAGAGGATCCTTTGTTGGTTCTGCGAAGGACAGCATTGATTCGTAGTAAGAGTTCTGAAAGAGAAAAAGGTTTGACAATATAGTCGTCGGCTCCCACAGCCAAGCCGTTGATTCGGTCTTGCACAGTATCTTTGGCGCTGAGAAAAATGACTGGAGTGGTATCCATCCTTTTTCGTAGTTGCTCACATACACTTACGCCGTCGAGCCCTGGAAGCATAACGTCAAGAAGAAGCAAATCGTAAGAATTTACAAGCGTCAGACCTAATGCTTTAAGTCCGTCATCAGTGTTATCGGTCTTAAATTTTTTGAGTTCCAGAAATTCGACAATGTTCTTTCTAACATCTTCGTTATCTTCTACAACGAGGATAGTCGGCATAAGTTTTCACTCTTTTTTCACGGTTATGTGACTAAGCATAACAGAGGTGCTTGCCATACTCTACCCAGTGATATCTTTAGAGGTAAAGAAGTCGTGAAAAGTTCGTTAAGACCTGTGAAAGATTCTCTTGATGACAGTTTGCCGCTCGCACGTTCACAGAACTCTTTCCTTGTCTGGGCGCTTTTAGTACCAGCTTGGATTTATATTTTCATTGCCTTCTATAGGTTTCAGCCGATAGATCACTTCTTTGCGTTGCCTTTTTATTTAGGAGACGGACATTGGTTAGGAGAAACCAATGAGTTTGTTTTTAAAACAATCATGCATAGAGGCGGAAAGTTCTTCCCCATAATCGCAGCGGTAGGTTCTCTTTTTCTGTATCTTTTATCGTTCACCTCTTTTGGTCACATACTAAAAAAATATAGAAAACAATTTCTGTATGTGATTGCCGCCATTGTGACTTGCGCCTTGGCCGTGGTGGGTGCTAAGGCCTTGTCATCGTCTCCTTGCCCGTGGTCATTGAACATATTCGGCGGCGAGCTGAAAGGAGCAGGCAAATGTTTTCCGGCAGGTCATGCATCCAGTGGTTTTGCTCTGTTTTCCTTGTTTTTTGCTTTCTTAAGTTTAAAGTTCACCGATTGCAGTATTTCTCGGAGAGGACGAAGATTTTGGGCTTCAGTGATTTTATTTGGAGTGCTGGCACTTAGTTGGATTTTGGGCGTAAGCAGACAAGCTCAAGGTGCACATTTTCTGTCACATACGGCAGCAACGATGTTTCTCGATTGGATGATATGTGCACTTTTGTATGGTTTGATTTTTCTACCTAGACAGTTCAATAAGAGACCCAAGATCATAGTAACTTCGGGAGTTTTTGCCTTAGCGGCCGCGGTTTATCTTACCTTCTTCTTAAATTTACCTTTCTTCTCGAAGGTTTTCTCGGTTTTGAAATTTTCTCTGCAAGATTGCAGATTGATACTTTCATTATTCTTGATCTTGTGCTGCATTATGTTTATTGCAGTTCGGATTTTTTACCTCCGGCCTTTGATGCAGTTGGCTGTATTGATATTTTCCTTGTTGGCGTCCGGTGCGTTGTACTTCAATTATAAGTTCGGAACAATCATCAACACCGAAATGATGAATAACGTACTAGCGACCGACGCAGCCGAGGCCTCTGAACTTATTTCTGTGCGAACGGTGTTAGAAATTTTATTTCTAGCTCTTCCTGCTTTGTTTGCTTGCCTTTTTGTTCAAATAAGGAGGCAGACATGGCTGGTAGCCATTGCACAAATCTCTCTTGCTTTACTAATCTGTCTAATAACGCTATATGCGAACTTTCAGGGGATATCTTCTCTAATACGAAGTGAGCCAGTTACTCGTAATCTGATTGCGCCGGCAAATGTGCTAAGTTCCGTATATAAAGCTTTCTTCAAGAATTTTTCACCTTCTTCTCCAAGAGTCAGAGAAATAATTGATCCGCGTCCGTCCTTAGGAGAGACCCATCAAGGCAAACGAGGCATGCTGTTTGTAGTAGTTGTTGGTGAAACGGTAAGGTTAGCTAACTGGGGCCTGGCTGGATACCAGCGTCAGACAACGCCTGAATTAAAGGCGAGAAATGTTTTTGCTTTTAAGAAGACCATTTCTTGTGGTACAAGTACAGACGTCTCCTTGCCATGCATGTTTAGCCGGGTAGGACGGAGCAATTACGACAGAGCCAGGATTCTGAGAGAAGAAAGCTTACTCCCGCTTTTGAAGAGAGCCGGTCTTAATGTTTTTTGGGTAGATAATCAGTCCGGGAGTAAAGGCGTAAGTGATGGAGTCGAGGAGCTCAAAATTAACAAAAAAGAGGTTGCTTCTCTATGCAGAACGGCAAGATGCTTTGACGAAGTCCTGCTTTCCGGCTTGGATATAGGAAAAGTAGTCAAACCAGGAAAGAGCACGGTTTTATTTATGCATCAATTGGGCAATCATGGGCCGGCTTACTCGCTGCGTTATCCGAAGACATTCGAAAAATACACTCCTGTTTGTGAAGATGAACAGCTTCAAAATTGCTCTCGTCAGTCTATTGTGAACGCTTATGACAATGCTGTTTTGTATACGGATCACTTCTTGGCTGGAGTAATTGATTGGTTGAAAGGGATGAAAGGAATGGACACTGGGCTGCTTTATGTCAGCGATCATGGAGAAAGCTTAGGTGAGAACAACCTGTATCTTCATGGCGCGCCGGAATTTATGGCTCCTAGCGTTCAAAAAGAAGTTCCTATGGTTTTGTGGCTTTCAAAAGGCATGCAAAGTCGCTTAAACCTCGATAAAAGTTGCTTCGAAAAGGTGCTTGAAAAGGACATGAGCCATGACAACTTATTCTCTTCTTTGTTAGGCCTCCTCGATGTGAAGTCTCAAACTTACGATAAAAATCTGGATTTTACGAGTCAGTGTCGTAAACAAAAATGAACTTTCGGGACTTCTAAGTGCGAGGTCGTTCATAGGCTGAAAATTAGAAAATCTTAGATTCATTTTCAATATCGTTAAAAACTAACAGAATCAAATGCCTGTGCACTTCATTTAGTTAAAATGCACGTGGTGTGGAGGTGCTGATGAACCTCTGGGCAGCTGTTGCTTGTTTTGTGTCCAAACTATTTCCTCAATTGTTTTTTCCATTTTCTCGCCGCCATTATCGTCTGCGGTTCTTATAAACATGGAGTGTTGCTTCCAGCCGCACTGCTAACTAAAGCATCAGGATGATTTCAGTTTCGATACAAATATTTGCAAAACACAAATTCGGCTGAGAAAAAAATAGCTTAAATCGGGTGGGTCGTTTAAGGGTTTTCTAGCAAACAGTTTAAAGTGTACTCATGCAAGGTTGAAAAAATTGGTGTTGTCACCATATGAAACCTTATAGAGACGAGGAGGGAAGCTTTCTCGTCTTGCCTCCTTAATTTACGGAGTGTTGAATGCAAGAGAATAGATTCGATCAGAATAAACAGACAATGCAAGGACAGGAAGCTCCTGGAAGCACTGAAGAACTCGTGCAGGACCAAGCACAAGAAGTGCCGGAACTCCCTGATCTCGATCCCGCTAAAGAATTAGCGGCTGCTGAGGCTAAAGCAGCTGAAAATTACGATTTATATGTTCGTGCCGTCGCTGAGGCTGACAATGTGAGACGCCGGGCAGCAGAAGATGTTGCCAAAGCCCGCAAATTTAGTATTGAAAAATTTGCTGAAGCCATGCTTCCTGTTGTTGACAGCATGGAAAAAGCTTTAGAAGCATGTGCCAACGAACATGGACCTTTGAAAGAAGGTCTGGAAATGACTTATCGGCAGCTGAAAAGTGCCTTGGAAAATAACGGGATGAAAGAAGAGAACCCTGTGGGTCTCAAATTTGATCCCAATACCATGCAGGCAATTACCATGGTGAAAGATCCTGCAGTCCAACCGGGCTGCGTTGCCCAGGTGTTCCAAAGAGGCTGGAAAATTGCCGATAGGGTTTTAAGACCCGCAATGGTGGCGGTCGCTCAATAAAAGACTTGTTTCTTTCAGAATCGTCTCAATATTGAAAAGTAGATACGGGGTTGAGAACCCCAATGTGAGGAAAATAGAATGGCAAAAATTATTGGTATTGACCTTGGCACAACCAACTCGGCTGTCGCTGTTGTGGAAGGTGAAAAGGTCCGTGTTATCGAAAATAGTGAAGGCGCACGCACTACACCTTCCATTGTTGCTTACTTGGAAAACGGTGAAGTTTTAGTTGGTGCTCCCGCAAAACGCCAAGCTGTTACAAATCCGGCAAACACTTTGTTTGCTATTAAACGTCTGATCGGCCGCCGCTACGATGATAAAGAAGTTCAAAAAGATATCAGCTTGATGCCTTACAAAATCATCAAGGCTCCTAATGGAGACGCTTGGGTTCAGGTTCTTGGCGATAAGGATTTGGCTCCGCAGCAGGTTTCTGCTGAAATTCTTCGTAAGATGAAACAGACTGCTGAAGACTATCTTGGAGAAAAAGTTACTGAAGCTGTTATTACAGTTCCTGCATACTTCAATGATTCTCAGCGTCAGGCTACTAAGGACGCCGGTAAGATCGCTGGTTTGGATGTTCGCCGTATTATTAACGAACCGACAGCAGCTGCATTGGCTTTCGGTATGGATAAAGGCGGCAAGGGTGATCGTAAGATCGCGGTTTATGACCTTGGCGGCGGCACATTCGATATCTCTATCATTGATTTGGCCGATGTTGATGGCGAAAAACAATTCGAAGTATTGTCTACAAATGGTGATACATTCCTCGGCGGTGAAGACTTTGACCAAAGAATTGTTGACTATGTTATCAGCGAATTCAAGAAAGACACCGGAATTGATTTGAGCAAGGACATTTTGGCTCTTCAACGTTTGAAGGACGCTGCAGAAAAGGCCAAGATTGAATTGTCCAGCCGTCAGGAAACTGAAATCAACCTTCCTTACATCACTGCTGATGCAACAGGTCCAAAACATTTGAACATCAAACTCACACGCTCTAAGCTCGAAAGCTTGGTAGAAGATTTGATCCAAAGAACTATTGAACCTTGCAAGAAGGCATTGAAGGATGCCGGCGCAACAATCCAAGACATCTCCGATGTTATCTTGGTTGGCGGCCAGACACGTATGCCTGCTGTTCAAGAAGCTGTTAAGAAGTTCTTCGAAAAAGATCCTCGTAAAGACGTTAACCCGGATGAAGCAGTTGCTATTGGTGCAGCTATTCAGGGTGCTGTTCTTTCCGGCGACCGCAATGACGTATTGTTGTTAGACGTTACACCGCTTACTCTCGGTATTGAAACTCTCGGTGGCGTAATGACCCCGATGATCAAACGCAATACAACAATTCCTACAAAGCACAGCCAGACATTCTCTACAGCTGAAGATAACCAACCTGCCGTAACAATTAAGGTTTATCAAGGCGAACGTGAAATGGCTAACGATAACAAGCTTCTTGGTGAATTCAACCTTGAAGGTATCGCTCCGGCTCCTCGTGGTTTGCCTCAGATTGAAGTTACATTCGATATCGATGCAAACGGTATTCTTCACGTCTCTGCTAAAGACAAGGCAACCGGCAAAGAAAACAAGATCACTATTAAGGCAAGCTCTGGCTTGACTGAAGAAGATGTTGAAAGAATGGTTGCCGATGCAGAAGCTAACAAGGCCGAAGACCGTCGCCGTGTTGAATTGGCAACAGCACGTAACAATGCTGATGCTGCAGTTCATCAGGTTCAAAAGACTCTTGCAGACCTTGGCGAAAAGGTTGATCCTGCTGACAGAGCTGCTTGCGAAGCTGCCATTAAGGAAGTGGAAGAAGCCGCTAGAGGTGAGGATAAGGATCTTATCGTTAAACGCACTGAAGCTTTGAACACTGCCGCTCAGAAGATTGGCGAAAAGTTGAATGCACAGCAGGCTCAAGCCGGTGCACAACAGCAGCCTCAGGGTGGTGCTCAGCAGCAGAAGAAAGATGACGACGTTGTAGATGCTGACTTTAAAGAAGTCTAATCAATAAGTTGACGACATTAGCGTTATCATTTAGATAATAAAAATTAGGGTCGCTCCCGCAAGGGCGCGGCCCTATTGACTACACTAAACTATTCAAATTTCGCTTGTTTAAAGAGATTATTCAATGGCAGAAGCTGAACTCGATTATTACGAAGTTCTGGGTGTAGAAAGAACCGCTACCCAAGAAGAAATCAAAAAGAATTATCGTCGCTTGGCGATGAAATACCATCCGGATCGCAATCACGGAGACAAAGCAGCCGAAGAAAAATTCAAGCAGGTCGGCGAGGCCTATGAGGTTTTAAGCGATCCTCAAAAACGTGCAGCCTATGATCGCTACGGGCACGCAGCATTTGGAGGCGGACAAGGCGGCTTCGGGGGATTCGAAGGTGGTTTCGGCGGCTTCAATACTGCTGGTTTCGACAATATTAATGACATCTTTGCAGACTTCTTCGGAGGTCAGACTAGATCTCGCGGCGGGAACCGTAATATGCGTCGAGGCGAGGACTTGCAATATGAAATCGAAATTACGCTGGAACAAGCCGCGGAAGGTTACGAGACTGAAATTCTTGTCCCAACATGGACCAAGTGTGAGGAGTGTGGAGGCACTGGCGCCAAGAAAGGTACACAACCAAAACAGTGTCCAACTTGTCACGGTGCAGGCAGCGTAAGAGTTGGTGCCGGTTTCTTCCAGGTTGAACAAACTTGTCCGACTTGCCACGGGAAGGGTACTGTCATTGATAAACCATGTCCGAAGTGTCATGGAACAGGTTGGAAGGAAGAAAGAAAGAAAATTCAAGTTCAGATCCCTGCAGGTATCGATGACGGCCAGAAAATTCGTCTTGCCGGACGCGGTTATCCGGGTGAAAACGGAGGAGCTAACGGCGACCTCTACGTGGTTGTGAATGTAAAACAGCATGATATCTTCGACAGAGACGGTTCTGATTTGCATCTTGAAATGCCGTTGTCCTTCGCTAAAGCGGCTTTGGGAGGAGAACTTGAGGTTCCGACATTGAATGGCAAGCTTACTTTGAAGATCCCAGAAGGAACCCAGTCAGGGAAAATTTTCCGTCTGAGAGGAAAAGGTATAAAGAGCCTGCGTACAAGCAATATGGGTGACCTTTATGTTCACACCGCGGTTGAAACGCCAGTCAACTTGACCGACGAGCAAAAGGAAATTCTAAGAAACTTTGAGGCTACCCTTACCAAGAGCAAGAGAAGTCATCATGCTCCTGAAAAGAAAGGTTTTTTCGACAAAATTGGAGACCTTTTTAAATAAATTTAATTGATCGTCAAGAGATTCTTTGCCTCCATCTGCTTTTGCTTTTGGAGGTTTTGTTTTTTCTGCTCTCAAACAAGCTGATTGATCCTAAAATTGTGGTCTTGCTCATAACTGCAGAGGCTTGGAGAGTAGCCTAACGGAAACTTTAGGAGTTCGAAATGAATGAAGATTTCAGTTGGGTTGATTTTTATCCGGCCGTTTGCACAGGTCTGAAACGATTTAATTCTGATCGCAAAGCTTTATTGCTATTTCTGTTTGAAAAACTTCCGGAAGAAACAAGCTATTTGCATGATCAGGACGGAAATCACATTGCTGACATTGATCCCTTTACTTTCTTGGGAGTTTTGAACCGCCACATCTCCGATAAGAAAAAATCGAAGGTAGCTCTTGCCTTCAAGGAGTTCTTTAAAGTTAAGGAGCCTGTTCCACAGAACTTTCATGGAATTCCTCCGTTAAGTAATGAGAACTCAATGTTCTTCTCTTTCAAGGACGGAAAAACAAAAGAAGACATTCAAAACCTTTGGGATTTCTTTGGCGCCCTACTTAATGATAGTGAAGAGGTTGGGTCGATGTTTAACAGGCTTACTACCTCCCAATATGGGATTAAGTTCAATCTCACTATAGCAATGTATTGGACTTGTCCCAGCAAATATTTCCCCTTAGACGGCCCAAGCAGAAAGTTTTTGGAAGCTCATGACATTGGAGTCGGTCATAAGGTCCCATCTTTCGAGGAATATAAATCTATTATTGAGCGCGTTAAATCGGAGATCTGTCCAAAACCTTTTGGTAAAGAGAGTTTCGCAAAGATTACAAGATCTATATTTTTCAATGACATTGCAAAAAATAAAAGTTGAAGCTTGAACATATGTCTCCCGAGATTCTTCACCTAAATGATAGATTCGTTGTAGTGAACAAGCCACCCAAAATGCTTGTTCACCGGACGGAGATCGCTAATGGAGACACAGAGTTTCTCCTGCAAATGGTTCGTGATCAGCTCGGAAAGAAAGTTTGGCCGTTAAATAGACTTGATAGAGGAACCTCAGGAGCAATCATTTTTGTCTTTTCTCCGGAGGATGTGGCTTTTTTTAATACCAATGCGAAAGTCGAGAAATTCTATTCTGTTGTTGCGCGTGGATTTGCTCCTGCACAAGGAACCATTGCTCATCCTCTGCGACCGCCGGTAGATCCTTACCTTCGAGTTCAGAAAACAGAGTCTCAAGCGGCCGTAAGTCATTTCAAAACAATTGCACTAGGTGAGGTATCGGTTCCTCAAGGAAATTTTGAAAAAACGAGGTTGTCTCTTATCAGATTGTGGCTGGAGACCGGACGTCAGCATCAAATCCGCAGGCATCTTAAATGGTTGGCTCATCCTGTTATCGGAGACGCAACTTATGGTAAAGGAAATATCAATAGAGCCATGTATGAATATTTCGGTATTTCTCGAATGCTTTTGCATTGTTCTGTTTTGAAAATTACTTTGCCTCACCAGGATACGGTTGTCGTACAAGCACCGTTCGATGAAGATTTTCAGAAAGTATTACAGAAGATGAACTGGCAAGAGGCTTACCAGCTTGATGCACAGCTGCTGATGCGAAGAAATTCTTTCAGCGATTTTTAAAAAAAGCGGCTTTTCGCAATATATTTAAGAGGTATTTGTTTTTACCTCAACCCATCATGAATAAAATTATTTTTCCAATGGCTTTAGCCGCAGTGGCTATCGCCTTCTCTTCAGTATCTATGGATGTCTCTGCGCGCTCTTTAGCTCAGATTAAAGAAAGCGGTGTTCTGAAAGTCGGTTCTACTGGTGATTACAAACCAATGAGCTACTTGAATAAGGAAACTGGTAAATATGAAGGTTTCGACGCGGAGATGGCAGAGTCACTTGCAAAGTATCTCGGAGTGAAGCTGGAATACGTTCCAACTAAATGGAAAACACTTCAGCAAGATACTATGGATGATAAATTCGACGTAGGGATAAGCGGTATTACGGTCACTGATGCTCGTAAGAAAGTAATGACAATGTCCGACGGTTATTTAACCTTTGGCAAAACTATTCTTGTGACTAAAGGAAAAGAAGGACAGTTCAAATCTCTTGCTGACGTGAACAAACCGGAAGTGCGTGTCATGTACAACCCGGGAGGAACTAACGAAAAATTTGCAAAAGAGTCTACACCGAAAGCTCAGCTCACTATGCACGAGCATAATGCAGAAATTCCGGGTTTAGTTGGCGAAGGAAAAGCCGATGTCATGATTACCGAAACAATGGAAGCTCGCCGCTACGTTAAAGATAATCCCAAGCTTGCAGCTCCTTTGGTTGACCAACCATTTACACAAAACCATTTCGGAGTTTTGATGAAGCAAGGATATCCAAAACTTGAAGAAGCGGTTAATGATTGGATGAAGAAAGTTAAGACTGACGGAACAATGGATAAATGGGAAAACCAGTACATTAAATAATTTTCTCATGAACGCAAAGAGGAGCAAGCGCTCCTCTTCTTGTCTCTGCAAGCAGAAAAACAGAACTCTGTTATTGCAGAGGATCGATTACAAATACGTCTACAGAGTTTGGTTCGGCGAGATCTTTGTGAACTTCGCCTTGAATCTTGACAGGTGTGTTCTGAGAAATTACTTGACCAAGCATTAATTCTTCAGGAACGTGAACAATTATCTTGCCGGTTGCATCCTGGAAAACATAATCCTCTCCGCCGACGGCTTCAATTAGATTTCCATCCAACTCTACAAGTTCAAAAGGTACACCGCGTACGCCTACTTCTTGAACGGTTTTGTCTACCGGACCGCTGCCGTTAAATGGTGCTGTGTCTTGCCCAGGTAAGGTATCCGCTTGTGCACTTCCAAGAGCGACGCCAAGGCCCAATAATGAAGTAGCAATAAGTCTGTGTAATTTCATATAGGTCTCCTTGATTAAAAACCTGCCAGAAACGATAACGATCAGGCCTGTAACAAACGTTTCCTTTATCCTTTTTTGGGATCTGGGACATGCTTTCTAACGCTTTAAAACGAAATGAGACCGTCAGAAATTATTTCTTAGATTCAAAAACTAAATGCAATTCGTGATTAAGTTTTTGAAAGTAAAAGATTAGAAGTAAAAATCGAGGTAATTTATACTCTGTCTTTTTGACTTCCGCATCCACTTCTTTTGCCAAGAAGAGGCTATTTTTTCTGCAAATCCAATCCCAAGCAACCTCATTTTTTGTGTCTTCTGAGGAGACACACTTCCGCATGCGGAAGTTTTGAGGCGGAAAATTTCCCATACAGGGGCGGACTAACGGGGTGAGTGTCACAACCCTATTTTTTTATGCGTAGGCCATGGCGTGCTTTAGTCGTGAATTAGAAGTTCCCGAAAAGTAGGAAGAAGAGTCAGAATAAATGTAGGGTAATTCCTACTTTTCCTATTTAACTGATGGAGATGTTTAATGCTTGTTAATGACTTTGTTGACACGGCAAAAGTAATGTCCAAAGGACAAGTAACGATACCTAGGGATGTTCGAGAGGTTTTGAAAATTGGTCCTGGGAGCCGAGTGAGTTTTATCGTTGAGAAAGGTTCTGTCCGCATAGTTAACTCCATGCTTTTTGCCATGAGTTCTTTGCAAAAAGATATGAAAGGGGAAGCTGAAGAAGCTGAGTTGACAACCGATGAATCTGTTGTCGAGGTGATTGAACAGATGCGTAAAGAGCAATTGGATAAATGAACATATTTATAGACACAAACGTCTTAGTATCAACCGCCTGAATCCAAAGAGTGTCGTGTTCCAGGCGCATGAAAAGGCAGTTACTCCACCAAATACAGCTGTAATCTCAGAACAAAATGTTGAGGAACTTTTTCGGATCTTCAATAAAAAATTTCCTGAGAAACTATCGTCATTAGAACGTTTCTTCGCAGCGGTTATCAATGATCTGGAAATTGTTCCCGTGCCGGGAGAAAAAGACTCCTTGGAAGAGCATATACGGGATGTTGCTGATCGTCCGCTGATTCGAGCCGCAAGAGCAGCCAGAGCTGAGATTTTTCTTACAGGAGACAAGGACTTCTTAGAATCGGGAATAACGAATCCACTGATTCTTACTCCATCAAGGTTCATAAAACTGCCGTATTGACGAATATGTAGTATCGAAATAGATCTCATGATTACCGTTTTCGGAGAGTTGAAAAAACTTGATCATTTCAAAAATCACAAGTCTTTCTCCCCCACTTCGCTTTCATAAAGTTGAGTCTTGCAGGAAAACTGTGATGCCTTAGGCACTTCGGACCCGCGTTGGTACTGCATCGTGTCAGTATCTCAAATACTTTCCCGGGTGGAGCATACAGCGGTATATCCCCGCTTCGTCTGCATAGTATTCCCTTCGCAGCACACGTATCAGTGTGGCCCTCATAGCCGCATTTATGGCACCTATTATGCTCAATGAAAAGTTATGCTCAATCTTTTTAAGAAGCCTCACTAACTCAGGAGCTCTTTCCGAATAATTGAGCATAACTTTTATTCTGTTTCGGTAAATTTTTAAAAAGGGCCAAAAAAATCACAGAGGGTGCTTCTTCTTTCTCATTGATGCGGCGTCGAATGTCTTTTTTTACTTAATGGGCTTCTGTTTCTTGGAAACGAACCAGGTAAAGAATACCGGGATAAAGAATGTGGTGATGAAGGTAGCTACAAGCATTCCGCCTAATACGCCGGTACCCATAGATTGTCTCGCTGCTGCCCCTGCACCGGTTGCAGTTGCCAATGGAATAACACCGAGAATGAAGGCCATTGAAGTCATAACAATTGGTCGTAATCTTAATTTTGCCGCTTCTATGGCGGCTTCTCGCGCAGATTTTCCTTCCTGCATGAGCTGCGAGGCAAATTCAACAATCAGAATCGCATTCTTGGCAGTCAAACCAACTAAAACTAACAAGCCTATCTGGAAGTAAATATCGTTGTTGAAACCTCTGAAATAGGTTGCAATTAGGGCCCCCAGAATGGAATACGGCACCGCCATGACAACGGCAATTGGAAGAGACCAGCGCTCAAATTGTGCGGCCAAAATCAAAAACACAATGATCATGCCGAAAGCGAAAGCACTGGCAGAGGAACTTCCAATGCGTTTTTCGTGGAAAGCCTGCCCAATCCATTCCAGATGATATCCGCTCGGAAGATTGACGGCATTGGCCTCAACGGCTTGAATTAGGTCACCTGTGCTATAGCCTTGTCCTGCCTGAACATTCATAGAGCCGCCTAAGAATCCGTTAACCTTTTTTAATGATTCCGGACCAGAGACCCTTTCCACTTTGGTAAGGGTCGACAAAGGAACCATCTTGCCCGTGGTAGAGCGCACATAAAGCTGGCCAAGAGCTTCCGGAGTCATTCTGAATTTTGCATCTGCTTGAATGTAGACTCTGTAAATCTTGCCGATTCGGGTAAAGTCATTAACGTATTTACCTCCCATGAAGTAGGCAAGTGTGTTGTAGACATCCTTAATCGGAATGTCCATGGCTAATGCCTTAGCTTCATCAACGGTTAAAAATAACTGTGGAGCATCGGCAGAGACCATAGAGCGGGCGCTGCTGACAGAATCTTCTTTTACCAAAGTGTCTCTGAAATCTTGTGAGACTTGCTGCAATGCCAAAGGATCATCACTTTCTCTGGATTGAATATAAAAATCCAGCCCTCCGGCCCTTCCCAACCCGCGAATAGGAGCAGGGTTAACGGCTTGACCTGTAGCATCCGAGCGATCGTTAATGAGAGTTTGAAGTTTGCGGATTACTTCATTAGACGAAATATTTCTTTCTTCCCAAGGTTCGAGCTGGACTAAGAAGGTTGCGGCATTCGATTTTGTATCATTGGCAATGGTGTCATTGGCAACGAGGGTTGTAACTTGATGGACTCCTTCGATTTTACGAATATCTTTGGAAAGTTCCTCCACCACTGCCCCAGTGCGGTTTAAAGATGCTCCTTCGGGTAACTGAATGGCAAGACGAGCCATCCCTTGGTCTTCTCTAGGAACAAAAGAAGTCGGGACGATTTGCAATAATTCCCAAGATCCGGCAATTGCGACCACTAATGAGAGAGCAGCAAGCCATTTATTCTTCAGAAGGAAGCTGACTCCGGATACGAAAAAATTTCTGAAGGCATTAAAGCCATTGTTGAAGTAGCTGAAAATCTTAAGAGGATTATCCTGATGCTTAAGAAGGATGGCACATAGCGCAGGAGTAAGAGTTAAAGCTACAAAACCGGATAAAACAACGGATACTCCGATAGTCACGGCAAATTGCCGATAAAGCTCTCCTGCAATCCCGCCTAAGAAGGCAACTGGTGTAAACACCGTTGTAAGCACCAGAACTATAGCTACTAATGCGCTTCCGACCTCCTTCATCGCTTTTTTACTCGCTTCGAGTGCGCTGAGATGCTCTGTGACCATCAGACGTTCAACGTTTTCAAGAACCACAATCGCATCGTCAACAACAATACCGATTGCCAGCGTCATGGCAAATAAAGTAAGAGTGTTGATGCTGAATCCTAAGGCCCATAATCCCGCTAACGTGCCGATTAAGGAAACCGGTACCGCAAGCATTGGAATAATGGTGGCTCGCCAGCTTTGAAGGAAGATATAAACCACAAGTAAAACAAGAAGAGCAGCCTCAAATAAGGTTTGCAGAACGCCGCTAAGAGCCGCTTCAACGAAAAGAGAGTTATCATCTGTAATCGTATAGGCAATGTTGTCGGGGAACTCTTTGGAAAGCTCTTCAAGTTTAGCTTTGACATCCTCAGCTGTTTGAAGTGCATTGGCACCGGGTTGAAGATAAACAGCCACGGTAATGCTCGGAAAGTCATTGAGCCTGTTGTAGGCCTCATAACTGCGATTTCCCACTTCTACTCTGGCAATATCTTTGATCCTCAGAATGCCGTCTGCACCATTGGAAATCAATGTAATGTTGCCGAATTCTTCAGGAGTAAGAAGCTGTCCTTTGGTTCGGATGGTATAGACCAGCTGTTGATCATCTTCGTTGGGAGCTGCACCGATCTTGCCGGCTGCATACTGCATATTTTGTTGTTCAATGGCGTTATGAACATCCATTGCAGTAACTCCCAGATGAGCCATTTTCTTTGGATCCATCCAAATTCTCATAGCACTTTGGGAGTTGCCGAATACATCAACGTCGCCGACGCCCGGTACTCGCTTAAGATCATCAATTACATTTAAATTGACAAAGTCGGCCAACTGAATATTTTTGAGCTCGTTATTAGGGGAGTAGAAAGGGACGATCATCAGAGTCTCTTCGCTTCTCTTTCTGACGTTTACTCCTCCTTGACGCACGGACTCCGGCAGGCGTCTCTCTGCAGATCTGACACGGTTGTTAATCTCCAACATAGCATCGTTTGGGTCAGTACCCACTTCAAAGGTACAGGTGATGCGAACGATGCCGTTGGAGCGTAATGATGTTTCATAATAAAGAAGCCCTTCAACGCCTGAAAGCTGATCCTCAATTGGGGCCGCTACTGTTCGGGCCAAGGTCGCGGCATCGGCTCCCTCATAAGTTGCAGAGACGAATACGACCGGCGGTGTGATCTCAGGGTACTGCCCAACTGGTAGAAATCTGCCGGCCAATAAACCTGCAATCACAATAATGATGGACATGACTGAGGCAAAAATCGGGCGCCGGATGCAAAATTGTGAAAGCATAATTAATTCTTCCCGTCCGTATCAGCCTCTGAAATTTTTTGAACCGGGGATTTATCTTTGAGCCTCTGAATATTATCAATGATGACTTCATCACCTGGTTTCAGACCTCCGGTAACAATCCAGTTTTTGCCTATCCATTTACCAACCGTGATTGGAGTAGCTCTTGCTTTGTTGTCCTTCAGCAGATAAACGGAATAAGTGCCGTCAGATAGTTGGCGGATGGCAGCTTGCGGAATCAAAAAAACATCCCTTTGCGTGCCTAAGGTTAATCTGACTGTGACATATTGCCCCGGAAGGAGTCCTCCGACAGAGGGAATCTCAGCACTCAGTGATCGTGTGCCCGTCTGTGGATCCACTTGTACAGAGGTGAAATTGATTTTTCCATCAATAGGTTCTTTTTGTTTGTCGCTGTAAACCTGGATCGGTGAATTTTCATTGATCTCGTAGCCATGCAGCTGGTTGTCGCTTAAAGAAAATCGAGTTTTAAGAATATCTTCCTGAGTGATATCAGTTAATTGAGTGGAATTTGCCTGAACTAAGCTTCCGGGGTTAACCAAGGCTCGGCCGGCAATGCCGTCTACAGGAGCTTTGACCTTAGTGTAATCTAGCGTTATCTTTGCTTCCTTCTGTTTTGCTTGCGCTGCTTGGAGATTTGCCTTGCTGACTTCTAAAGCAGACACCGCATCCGTATATTCTTTGTTGCTCACCGCATTAAGTTTATGAAGGTCTGCATATCGCTTAGCTTCTCTTTGGGCTTGTTTTAGATTCGCTTGAGCCTGTTGAGTTGCTGCAGCCGCACTGTCGTATAGAGCTTTAAATGGCGCAGGATCAATAATGAATAATGTATCGCCTTTCTTTACAGCTTGCCCTTCTTGATAAACTCTTTCCAAGAGAGGGCCTGTAACTTGCGGATAAACTAAAACAGCTTCGTTGCCTTCGGTTTGACCAAAAACTTCTACCCAATAAGGTTGATCTGAGCTTTCCGCAATAAGGGTGTGAACCGGGAGTGTTTTTTGCTGAGAAGCTGTTTTTTGTTTTTCCTGGCATCCGCTTAAAACCAAAGAAAGAAGAACTGCTCCAAATAAGCCAAAACGAAAGAGTTTATTCATGAGTTTCTCGGGATTTTGATTGGATTACCAAGGATAACGCATTTAAGTGTTTTGAAATATTTTAGTGTTTTAAGTTTGCAAATTGAAAAAAAATAGTGGTGATTAAGAGGATGTACTAACGGAGAAAACCAGTCTGCACGGGCTCTGGTGATAAAAAATAACTTGACTAAATAGATTTTTGAGTATCAGAATCAGCGTTGTTTGAATATGCTGGAATGGAAGAAATTCCGCGCTCAAAAAATATGAAGGCACGGATTGGATCCGCGCCTCTACTTCTCTCAACTCTTTCGTTCGAACAATAGATGAAATTTTTCAGTCAATGATATGTTCAGAACTCTAAATTGAGACTTTGAATCTCTTTCGATTTTTTCTGAATTTCTTCCAATAGCTCTATTTGCTTTTTGAATTTTTCTTTTTCAATCTCTACCTGTACCTTGGTTGGAATAGGGAAGGTAATTTGTCTGATATCGTCCATCTTCAGAAGTGGAGATCGAGTGCCGACGCTCAGTACAGAGAGCCGTTTCTGAATTGCCGATGAGCGCAGAAGGCGCATCAAATAGAAAGGAGGAAGACTCTTCTTGCAGCTGTCTTTAATTCGGATAATCACAAAGCAAGAGTTCGCTGTGTACCCGCAATCTTTATAGCTCCACAGACCGCATTTCCAATTTCCGCTTTTAATAGATAAAAGGATGTCTCCTTCTTTCAAGGTCGCTTGAAGGGTTCTCTTTTCTCCTTTTTCAGAGACTAATAAAATCTTTTGCGGCAGAACAATCAAGCCGATTTCATTAATATCTCTTGGCATGACTTCTTTAACAGTTAAGGTCCAATTATCCTCGTCTGTTGGAATCTCTTGTGCCCGGATTATCTCGGCAACATCACAAAGCTGATGAAGATCTCCGGCCTCAGAAGATGAAAAGAGCTCCTTTCTTGAAGAGATATAACGTTTTGGATTTAAATTAAAGTCGTTTTGGACGAGTTGCTCTTTTTTTGCAGCAGCCGAGTCCTCGTCAGTTCCAAGAATGTCAAAACTCGCTAGTGAGTCATTGAGTGTTCTTTTTCGGGACTGGAAGACTTTCTGTTTAGATTTGTCAATGAACCAAACTTCGTTTTCGTTGCTTGGTGTATTCAATACTAGGAGAGAAAAATCACAGCTGGAATCAGTGACCGAGTTTGGAGGCAGCATAATGACGGCTTTGAGGCTATTGCCTCCGACTAGATCCTTTCGGAGTTTCTTATCCTCTGTTGTTCTCATCCAAAGCAAAGAGCTTGGAATCAGAAAAACGAGCGGTGATGAAATGGCATTCATAAAAGGCTCAAGATTGAAACTCCGAGCATCCGCATTCGGAAAAATGAAAGCTCCCGCATATTGTCTGCCGTTTGTAGAGAACTGAAATCCCTCAACGTTAACCGCAATGTTTCTCTTAATTCTTCCTTTGGAGCCTTCAGCATGCACGATAAGGTCTAAAAATTCTGCGGATAACTGATAAGCGGCCGAGAAGGAAACAAAATCCGTATCTTTTCCTCTCAGTGCTAAGGCAAAAGCCGTGGTGAGTCCAATGTCTCCGAAGCAAAGATATTCTTCTTTTTTAGCAGTCCTTTTATTGAGAGGAGCCAAACACAATGAGATAGAGTCAGCGACAGGCCTTTGCAGATAGGCAAAAAGTTTGCTGAACAAAGAAACATATTTCATGACACTCCAAGCACTCTTAGCCGGAGAAATAGTATTTTTAGGACCGCCTGAGACACTGTGGACTAGTTCCAAAATGCCTTTTTGTTCAGGAATTGGCATATTGCCAAGCAAATAAATAGCTTTGGAAATTGGGATTTCGTAATCAGGAAGATCTTGTTTCATTACAGAAAAAAAGTTTGAGATAGAGCTGCTCGCTTTTTCAAACGCTTCTTCATCTTGATGGGCTAAGGCTCTAAATGCAATAACCGCTAAAGCTAGATTCATGTTTTGTAAGGAGGGAAGCATGTTGAACTCCTTGTTTTTGTTTTAGTAAGGTGTACGAATAAAAAGTTTTAACTTCTTGCAGTTGAATAATTCGAAGAAGATAAATTAGGTTTATTCAACCTAATTTTAACACATGGACAGTGGATTCCGTACGATGAATCACAAGACCAGGTTAGAGAAGACGGTATTCTGAAAGTACAAATCTCAACTCTTAACTAATCGCGGGCCTACGGTGATTTCGTTAGTTTTTTTATCGATGATTTTGTGACCTAAACAGACTTTTGAGGCAGTATCGTACAGGTTCATTAAGTAATACGCATTGTGCTGCTGCCCATCGCTGTTGTCGGTTAAAGCTGTCGCCCGTACTGCCTGCCCGCCAGCTGCAATAATTCTTCCGGTTTGTTTTCGTATCACCGGTAAGGTCATTTGCCGGTAAAACTGATTAAATTCTTTGGGATCAATCAATCGTAGGAGTCGTCCAACGGTGTCGTGTCTGAGAAAAGTCTTCTAACCGCAGCTGAGGCATCGTTTTATGAAAGAACTCACAGTAAGTTTTTGCGTACTGTTCAATAGAAACAGCGATAGAGTCGCCTGTTAACGCAGAGAAAAGAGCCACAGTGGCCAAAGCACTTACATCGATTGAGGTTTTCTTTGTGCCCAATAATTTGGCTTTATGAACGGTTTTGAAACGGAAGCTCCGACAGCAGCGGCCTGACCGGCAACTTCAACAGGCGGAATAATTGCCCCAGAAAGCTTTTGCTTAAGCATCCTGTTTTCTGCTTCAAGATGCTCGAAATCGAGTCGAAGTTGATACTGAGGGCTCGGAACAAAACGATTACGAACGACATTTCCTAAAGATATTCGTACTCTTTTTTATTACCCGTTTCTTTGTCAATTTCATAGGCGTATTTATCAACCTGAATATATCCGTTTTTTTATTCTCATTGAGAAGTGCTCCCAGAGCCAGGTTCTCAACGTCTGAAAGTACTATAGTTATAGCTCTATTGATGCTTGTATTCAGGCAATAAGACTTATTTATATCAGGTTGTTGCTATATTTTATTTTTCGTTGCGTTCGCCCTGGAGGCCTACCCCATAGGTTCCATTTTTGCTTCTTCTGCTGATAGATACTTGGAAAATAGAAAAATGCTCTGGGACAAGAGCCATACTAGTCGCCTATCCGAATTCGGACGCACCCGAGGCTTAACTGGGCCAGAGCAAATTTCTGGTACCGCAGAAAGCGGCAATGAAGAACTTTCGGTAGATAACGTAAAAGCGTTTTTACAAAAAATCATTGACGGTGAAATTCCTCCAGATGAAGAGGCTGTTAAGAATATGGAACAGGTGCTCAGTACCTTTGGCTCTAATAAAGAAATGTCAGAGCTGAATAGCTGAAGAAATTATAGGATCAGCTTCCATTCTCATCCATTCTTCATAGATGATCTGGATATTTCTGGCCGATTTTGCACCGATTTCCTGCCTCGTAAAACGAGCAGGGAAGTAACCGACGTCACTCCAGCTCCAAACATGAATTGAAGCTCTGGTGTAATCTGACTTACAGGTTGAACGTTCTCTTGTGTCCACTTCTTTTTAGGCCAGCCAAAACGGCTTAACCAGCCGCCACTTTTCGGGATTTTCTTTTCTTTATTCATGTCTCAATTTTGATATTTGGAGGCAAGAAAGCCGTGTTAGATTTTCCGTGTTTCAGGCAAAACAAAACCGCCCGAAGGCGGTGAGAAGAGATGGAAGAAACTAAGTGTTCTTATCCGATATAAAACCATTCATGATTCATTCTTATCATGTTCCCGGTAGAAACGGTTACACATTTCACGGTAGGCCTTCAATCGTTCCTCTCTTGTTTCCTCTAGCTTCTCTAATCTGGCTTTTGGTATTCCAAATAGGACGAGTTTTTAACTCTGCCACTGTTTTAGGGCCTCAATAGGATGTCCAATAATCAACTCTTCTGGGATCAGCGACAAAACCAATTATGTTAATTCCTCAAGCGATAAGTAAATTATGTGGAAACCTCCTGAAGTCATTGCACTATCTACATAATTTAAAAGAAGACTGTTTTGTAAAAAATATTTCTTGTTCATGATGAATGATGACAAGGACCCAGCTAAGTGAATTAAAAGTTGCGATTTTAAAGAGCTCCGCAAAGGATTTGACTTCTCTTCTTGGTTGCCTTGGAAAGCAAACTCTGCGAAAAAGTAATCAACCTGCTATAGCTGTCATTATAAAGAGTCCCTGGTTTACAAAAAAAAACGAGGTCTTGGGACTCTTCCTTCTGAAAATGCCATAACATTGGCTGCAATTGCTGGTGCGCAAAAGAAAAGATCCTCCCGAAGGAGGATCACACTTGATTCAAAACTGAGCTTATTTAATTAAGTAAATTCCAATGATGACCCAGAACAAAAGGAAGAATGTGTCAAGGGTCATAAGAATAATTGGGGTCCAGCCCACTTCCTTCAGCTTGCCTAAAGAAGTCTTTAAGCCAAGGGCACCAATAGAAATCAAAATAAATAATCTGGAGATTTCTCCCATAACATTGGAGACATCCGTTGGAATGACGCCGCCGACATTAAGACCGGCTAAGACAATGAACCAAATCAAGAAAGCCGGAATATTTTTGTACCAAGGCTTGGCAGCTTCTTCAGCTTCTCTGTGCTTCTTAGAGGCAAAAATGAACATGAAGATAATGAGCATTGGAATGATCATCGCAACTCTCAACATCTTGGTCATGCTGGCGATCTCCAAAGCATCAGGCCCGATCATAGCTCCGGCACCGACTACCTGAGCAACGTCATGAATGGTGCCCCCGAGGAAAATACCAGCGTCAATATGATCATATCCCAGCATGGTGCAAATGCTTGGGTAGATGATCATCGCCAAGGTTGAAAGAGCTGTAACGACAACAACAATGGCCAGCAGGGCTTGTTCGCGAAGCTGTTTTTTGTTGAGGGTGGCAGCCAAAGCAATAGCGGCAGACGCACCGCAAATTGCTGTAGATGCGCCGGCCAATGCTGCCTCAGCGGTAGGCCATTTGAAAAACTTATTAATTACTACTCCAAACAGAACGGTAGCAAATACTCCTCCGACGATTACCGTAAGCAACGCGGGAGATAAAAGACTTAATTGCTCTGCTGATATTTTTGCACCTAAGAGAGCCACACCGATTCTTAAAACGGTGGTCGCACAAAAGTGAATGCCTCCTAAAGTTCTTTTTTCTTCGGAAAGAAAATGAAATGCCATTCCAAACAGAAGAGCAAATAGAACGGCAGGACCTCCGTATTTCTCAGAAACATAAAGTGCAGCAGCTCCGATAATCACCGCAATCAGCGTCCCTCGCCATCTGGATTCTAGCCAAACTCTTGTTCTGCTAACCATAAAACCTCCTAATCCACAGGTCTGGTCTTGGCTTTTAGCCACTCCTGTGTCTCTAAATCATTATTAAGCAGCGGGGAAAGTGTTTCCCAAACGGCGCTATGGTAATCATTCAGCCATTTTTTTTCATTGGGTTGGAACATTTTTGAGTCAATAGATGTTAAATCTATGGGACAAAGGGTCAGAGTACGGAACCTCATAAAACCGCCGAATTCGCTTTCCCCAGCAGGAATAGCGACTGTGAGGTTTTCAATACGAATTCCCCATCTTCCTTCTCGATAAAGGCCAGGCTCATTGCTTGTTATCATGCCTTTTTTCATTAATGTTCTGTAGGTTACTAATGAATTTACCCCTTCTGAAATTCTCGGATAACTGATTCTTTGAGGACCTTCGTGAACATTAAGAAAGAACCCAACGCCGTGTCCTGTACCGTGTCCGTAATCTGCAAAATTTTCCCAAATTGGGGCTCGTGCTGCCGTGTCAAGAATTTGTGATGAAATGTTTTCTGGAAAAACTAATTTCGCAAGATTAATGTGTCCCCTCAACACGGCCGTGTAATCGGCCTTCATCTGCTCAGTAGCTTCTCCAACTAAAACTGTGCGCGTAATGTCTGTAGTACCTTCGGGAAATTGCGCTCCCGAATCAATGAGTAAGAAACCGTTTCCTTCAATTCTTGTAGGATTTTTCGGGTCAGGCTGATAATGAGGCAGAGCTGCATTGGGGCCAAATGCGCATATGGTTTCAAAGCTTGGAGATATAAAGCCGTTTTGTTCTTTTCTAAACTCCAAAAGTTTTGCGGAACAAGACTTTTCAGTGAGTTGTCCGCTTTCCTTATTCTTATCCAGCCAGCAGAAGAATTTTGCGAGGGCAACTCCGTCCTTCACCATAGCTTTATCAATGAGAGCAATCTCTTGAGGTGTTTTACGTGCGCGCAGTAGTTCGACTAGGTTTTCGCCTTCGATAGGTAATGCCTTTTGTTTAAGCTTGTTGCCGATTAAGGCATTGGTGTCGGCCGGAGAAAACAGAACTGTTTCCTTCTCTAAGGTGTCTAAGAAAGTAGAAAACTCTTGATAGGGAAGGAAATTGACGTTTTTTAAAACGAGATTTACCGCAAGAGGGACGGAAACACTTTTTTCATTGACGAAGATAGTCAGACCGTTCTCAACGTCGTAGATCCCGAAAGAATAAAAAACAGGAGTGTTTGGAAGATCAGCTCCTCTTAAATTAGTGAGCCATGCAATGTCTTCGAGGCTAGTTATCAAGAGTTTCTTTGTCCCGGCTTTTTCAACTAATGGCTTAAGTATTTCAATTTTGTCTTTAACACTTCTCGGACTTACTTTGTGCTCATAGATTGGGTTAAAGGAGAGTTCAGGACGGTCCTCTGTCCAAATTTCGTTGAAAGGATCTACTTCGAGAAGAACAAGTTTGCAGTTGTTTTTTTGAAGGTGTTCTTCTAAAAATTGGGCGTCTTTTGTACTAATAAACTCGGCTGGAACGCCAATGCAGGAAGAAGGGGTAAGTTTTTTTGTTAGCCAATTTGCCTCCTCGGAAACCAGGCTCCTTTGCGCCTCGACTAAGACAATGCCAGTCCCTCTGAGTTGTTTTTCTGCTTGTATCCAGTATCTGGAGTCAGTGAAGAGAGCTGCCTCGTTTTTAGTGATAACAGCATCGCCGGTAGAGCCGGTGAAGCCAGTAAGCCACTCCCGGGCAGCATAATGCTCATCTAAATACTCTGAAAGGTGAGGGTCCGCTGTCGGAACTACTAGGGCGTCTAGGCCATTTTCTTCCATGTATTTGCGAACAAGAGCAAGTCTTTCTTCAGCCTTTAATGTCATCAATATACCTTTCTAATTTGAATGCTCAAAGGTGTGCCGCTTTCATTTGATTCTATGACTTGTTTCCCAATATTCATTTTTTCGATGCGCCATCCGGCATCTCGAAGCTCATTGAGAGTGGCTTCTACGTCAAGATCTGGGCACTCAAACTTAAAACCGGCAAGTTTTTCACCAGCTGAGAAGAGTTCCACGCCTTTGCACTCCGTTTGTGTTCTAACCGGTGCATCCAAAAGAGGATCAAGGCCGTCCCGATCAGCGTGGGGAATGAAAGCTTGGCGATAGGAGTCTCCGGTAGTTGAGCATGCAGCCAGAAGGAGCATGACGATGGAGGAGACAAGGATAAGAAGTTTTCTAACCATTTAATTTTTTATCCAATAGTTTGCGGTGGGCTTGTCTTAAGGTATGTTCGGTGGTTTCCCAGTCAATGCAGGCATCAGTAACGGACACTCCGTATTTGAGCTGAGACAGATCTTCCGGAATGGGCTGATTCCCCTCGTGAATATTGCTCTCAAGCATAACTCCGCAGATTGATGTGTTGCCGTTAACAATCTGCGTGATGCAGTCTTTAAGAACGAAGGGTTGGAGTGCAGGATTTTTCATGCTGTTGCCGTGGGAGCAATCCACAACAATGCGTTTTTCCAATCCGGCTTTCTCTAATTCTTTTTCGGCCAACATAATGCTGACAGTATCGAAATTTGGTCTTCCGCCGCCTCCTCGAAGCACCAAGTGGCTGTACGCATTGCCTTTAGTCTTGATAATGGAGCTTTGACCGTTCTCGTAAATGCCAAGGAAATAGTGGCTGTGTCGGCTAGCTTTGATCGCGTTGATTGAGGTGGCTAGAAGGCCGTCTGTCCCATTCTTGAAACCGACCGGTGCGGATAGGCCGCTTGCCATCTCTCGGTGAGTCTGACTTTCAGTTGTTCTGGCACCGATGGCATACCAGCTGATCAGTTCGCCGAGGTACTGTGGACTAAACGGATCCAAAGCTTCTGTTCCGACTGCGAGTCCCATTTCGTTAATCTTGAGCAGCAGCTTGCGGGCCTCTAACATTCCTTCCGCCATATTGAAAGAATTATTCATGTGCGGATCGTTGATAAAACCTTTCCAACCTGCAACGGTTCTAGGTTTTTCAAAATAAACCCGCATGATCGGAAAGATAGTTTCCGAAATATGTTCTTGTAGAGACAACAGCCTTTCAGCATAATCCAAAGCAGCCTTGGGGTCGTGGATAGAGCAGGGCCCGGTAATGACCATTAATCGGTTATCTTTCCCGTCAAGGATGCTTTTGACAGCGCTTCTGCCTTTAGCAACGTTAGCGGCGGCTGCTTCAGTTAAAGGTGCCTGAGTCTTGATTTCAGCAGGAGAAGGCATAGGAGAGAAGCCCTCGATATTGACGTCTTCAAGAGAAAAGCCGGCGGTACGTTTCACTTCATCTAATTCTGGTTGTTTCATTCTGTCTTTCGTATGTCTGAGTTCATGCTCTGGCTCCTCCGGCGAGAGGCAGGAGAGCGGTTGGTTTTTACACCGTCCATTTTAGAGGCTGACTTTCTGTTTTTATTTTTTCTTGGTGTCGTTTTGTCTGAACTGTAATCGCTCTTTTTCCGCCTTTTACCGTCTGCTTCCGTATTTGGAGGATCTTGGTAATTGTCGTAGTTCAGTCCGGGAAAGAGAGTTGCTTTTAACGAAGTTCCTAAAAATCTTTCAATGGCTTTAAAACGAGAAAGCTCTTCACTGCTGACCAATGAATAGGCCTCTCCTTTAAGCCCGGCTCGGCCGACGCGCCCAATTCTATGCACGTAGTCTTCAGCTTGTTCCGGTAGTTCGTAATTAACAACCTGCGGCAGCTTCTCGATGTCTAGGCCTCTCGCAGCGACATCGGTTGCAACAAGAATAGGAAGCTTTCCGTTTTTAAATTCTTCCAGAGCGGTACTTCTATGATTCTGAGTTTTATCTCCGTGAATGGCCTTGGCTTTAAAACCGTCCCTGATGAGTTGTTTGCAAAGTTTGTCAGCACCGTATTTTGTTCTGGTAAAAATTAAAGTCTGTTTCCATTGATTGTCGACAATAAGGTCCCGAATTACATCTGCTTTTGCGCTCTTAGGGACTTTGTAGAAGGTTTGGCGGACAAGATCTGCTGTTCGATTTCTTGCAACCTCTACAGTTTCCGGATTGTTGAGGAGCTGAAGGCTCAGCTTTTTGATCTCCGGAGAATATGTCGCGGAGAATAGAAGCGTCTGGCGATCGGCTGGAAGGAACCTCAAGATGCTTTTAATGTCCGGCATAAAGCCCATGTCTAGCATTCTGTCGGCTTCGTCCAAGACAAGAGTGTGAGTCGAAGAAAGTTTAGCCATCTTTTGTCGGATAAGGTCAAGGAGCCGGCCTGGTGTAGCTACAAGGAAATCCGTACCTTTAGACAAAGCTTTCTTTTGTGGATTGATGCCCGCTCCTCCATAGGCTAAAGCCACCCTTACTTGGCAGTCTCCTTTAAGCGCTTCAATACTTTCTGAGACCTGAGCAGCTAATTCTCGGGTCGGTGTAAGTATCAAAATGCGTGGTGAGCAAGGCTTATAAACCGTTGGCTCTTTTTCGATCTGATTGAGCAGAGGTAATACGAAGGCCGCTGTTTTACCGGTGCCGGTCTGGGCCGCTGCTAATAGATCTTTTCCTACTTGAATTATAGGAATGACTTTTTCTTGAACCGGAGTTGGACGAGTGTAACCATTATCGGTGGCAGCTTTCTGTAATTTTTCCGAAAGGCCGAGAGTATCAAAACTTCCAGACATTGTTTTCTCCTATTTGTCATGGAGAGTGTAATTTCGAATGTTTCTCATTCTGAGAGATTGTCTCACCGCGGGTAATCCTAAGAGTGCAGAATATATCTATCTAATTAAAGGAGTAATTTCCGATGTTTGGTATTGATACACAAGATCTTCAAGACATTAAGATAATTGATGTGAAAGAAGGTACCGGTGCCGAAGCTAAACCAGGTAACTTAGTTCGCGTACATTACACAGGTTGGCTTGAAGATGGTACAAAGTTTGACTCTAGCCTCGATAGAAATGAACCTTTCGACTTCCCTCTCGGAGCAGGGATGGTAATTCAAGGCTGGGATCGCGGTGTAGCCGGCATGAAAGTTGGGGGTATCCGTCGTCTCTTCATCCCTGCACAGTACGCTTACGGTGACAGAGGAGCCGGCAGCGTAATTCCTCCAAATGCAACTTTAATTTTTGAAGTTCGTCTGCTTGGTGTTCAGGATAATGGCAAATGGCAGCTCGAAAAAGATGTCATCGAACCAATCCAGCAACAGCCATAATCAGCAAAAATAGCTAAGAATCAGGTCTCTTTGGAGACCTGATTGCATATTGTGAGTCTAAATTTCTAATCTTTGAGCCTCAAAGCAGACGCTCGGAGACACGATTTCTTTCTGAGCTTCGATAAGAGGCAAATCCAAAGCTCCTTTTGGAGTAAGCTTTACCAGCATATACAGAGTTGAGACTGCATGTTCCAGAGCTTCTTTGAGATCTTTCGTCTGTAAAAAGGTCCCGAAAGCAACCGAGGTAAAAACATCTCCTTGACCTGCAACCGCAGTGGCGGTTCCTTTGCTTTCCTCTCCCTGGCCCGACATTTTAATAAAAGGCGTCTTTACAACCCAAGCTTCGTCTTTTGTGACGGCAAGCGTGTCAATCTCTTCTTGCGGAATGTCAGGCGTGCGCAGACTAGTAACAAAAACCGTTCGGTTGTTGCCGGTGCAGAAAAGTTCTCTTGCGGTGCGGACAGCATCCTCTCTGCTGGTTAGTCTTTTACCGCTGAGTAATTCCAGTTCAAATTGGTTAGGGGTTGTGATGTTTGCTGCATCTTGGAGCATTTCATTCTTCATAAATCCCTGGATTTCCGGTCTTACATACACTCCAGGCCCGGTATCGCCCAGAACAGGATCGCAGCACCATAAAGCTCTTGGATTGGCGGCTTTTATTTCTTTGGCTAAATCCAAAATAATTTCACCTGTTTGAACGTCGCCTAAATATCCCGTCAATAAGCCCTCTATTTTTGGGAAAAGCTCTCTTTCGCGTAATCCTTGGATCACATCAAGAAGATGGTCTTTGCTGAAAACCTCACCGCGGAACGTCGGATGGCCGGTATGATTAGAGAATTGAACAGTATTGACCACAATAGGTGTGAAACCCATTAGCTGGAGTGGAAAAACAGCAGCAGTGTTGCCTACAAATCCATAAGCGACATGTGACTGCATTGTTAAAACATAACGTGCCATACCTCTATCCTGTATTTCTGTTTTACGTTCAAGGTTCGAACCAATAGGTTTGCATTCTAAAATATGCCCAAGACACCGAGGATACCACCAGCAGCGATTAAAAGAATCAGCGGGAACTTTGTTTTCCAAACAATAACTGTGACAATGGCTGCCCATAATAAGAGCTTGTAGTTATCTAGACTGCCTTGTAGAAGGAGGTATCCGGTGGCAAATAATAGCCCAATTGCTGCAGGAGCCAGTCCGGCCTTGTAGGCTTTTATGTATTTGCTCGAAGCATGATTGCGCACAAAACGGCCGGCAAACAGGGCAATCAATGTAAACAGGTACCTGCAAAGGTTGCAAGACATCCCAGAGGACCTCCTGCGGCCCAGCCTAAAACCGCTGCGACTAGCACGTTTGGGCCCGGCAGGGACTGGCCGAAAGCAACTGTTGCGGCAAATTGTTCTGGAGTAAGCAGCTGCGCATTCTCTACTAAAAAAGAATACATCCCCGGCAGACTGGCCATGAAGCCGCCGATGGCAAAGATGGAAATCAGGAAAAAGTTCCCGAACATGAGAAGAAAAAGAGAGGGAGTCATATTTTTTTCTCCTTCTTCTCTTTCTGGATTATTCGGTAAAGAGCCCAGAAATAGGCGGGAATTCCGACTAAAGGGAGTACTTTGATCATTGACAGCTTAAATAATCCAACGGAAAGGAAGGTGACCGTCAGCAATATAAGCCAAGCGGGAATCCCGACTATATTACTTTTAATATTCGGTAAAAGTTTGATGGCGGCTCCAATTACCATCCCGGCAGCCGAAGCCGCCATACCTGCTAAAGCAGCTGAAACCATGGGATTAGAGGCATATTGCTCGTAAATGACGAATACCGTCAGCATTAAAGTTGCCGGCACTGAAATCATTCCCCAAAAAGCAGCCATTGCCCCGCGCCAGCCAAAATATCGGTCGCCAAGCATGACCGAAAGAATCATGATATTAGGTCCCGGAAGCACTTGGGATACAGTTAACATTTCAAGGAACCTAGGCATGGTTAGCCATTGTTTCTGTTCTACTAAGAATTGTTGGGCAATTGCTGTTGATCCTCCGAATGCCTGCATTGCCATGCAGGTAAAAGACCAATAGATTTCCCAACAGTTCTTCGGCTGCTTTAAGGAAGGAAATTCTTGGGACATGGTTTCAAGGTAAATAGCGTTCTTCTACTTAACTTGAAAGTGTAATCTCACATTTTTTCAATAAAGAAAAAGTTACTAATTTCGGAAGTCCGACAATACCCGAATAACTCCCGTTAAAAGAGCTAACAAACTTAGAAGCTCCGCCTTGGATTGCGTAGGCTCCTGCTTTGTCCATAGGCTCGCCGGTAGCAATATATTCTTTAATTTCTTGAGATGTAATAGGGCGGAACACAACAGTTGAAATAGAGAGATCTTGCAAAAGATGCCGATTCTGATCAATTACTGCTACCGATGAGATAACACGGTGAGTTCTGCCGCTGAGTTTCTGCAAAGTCTCAAAGGCTTCTTCTCGGTCCAAAGGTTTGCGCAGAATCTCTCCGGCTAATTCAACGATTGTGTCAGAGGCTATGACTGGAAGCCTTGGTAGGCCGCTGGACTGAATATAGGAGTCGACGGATAAGGCTTTTTCTCGCGCCACTCTATTGACATAGTCTATCGGGGCTTCGCCAGCCAACTGCTCCTCGCTCACCTCCTCTGAAGGATTTACAAGAACCTCAAAGTTGGCTCCCCAGCGCGCAAGAAGCTCTCTTCTTCTGGGAGATTTAGACGCTAAATAAAATTGAACCGTCTTTTGCATTTCAAGCACGGTGATAAGGATGGTTATGAAGCAGCGACCAGCATCGATAGATTTGTTCCAAGATTAACACTCGGACCATGGCATGAGGAAGGGTGAGGGAGGATAAGCGAAGCATTACCTCTCCTTCGGACTTAAGTTTTTTATCAAGACCATCTGCGCCTCCGATCACAAAAGCAACCGTTCGGCCTTGATCCTTCCAACTATTAAGCTTGGAGGCTAGTTTCACACTTGTGAGATCGGTCCCGCATTCGTCTAAGATGACCAAGACTGAGTTTTTGGGGATAGCAGACCGAATTCGCTCCGCTTCGGCCTGCATGATTTTGTCAGTAGTTTTAGTGTTCCTGTCTTCTGCCTTCAGAGCCTTCACTTCCACATTCCACTCTTTTGGAAAACGGTGCAGATAATCTTCACAGGCCGTATTAGCCCATTCAGGAAGTTTTTGCCCGATGGCAATGACTACTACTTTCATTGCTGTTCTTCTGAAGCTTCAGATTGCTTTTCAAGCATTTTCAGCTTTACAGGGTGCTCTCCCCACAGCTCTTCGAGGTTATAGTAGGCCCTCAGTGCAGGCTGGAGAATATGGACGATAACGTTGCCGCAGTCAACCAAAACCCACTCTCCGGTTTCTAAGCCTTCAATAGCGGCTGCTTCCCCTCCGTTTTCTTTGACTTCACAAAAAACGTGATGGCCTAATGCTCTTGCCTGACGGTTGGAGTTAGCACTGGCAATGATGACTCGATCGAATAAAGCAGTTTGCTTAGTAGTGTTAAATACTTGTATGTCTTTAGCTTTGACATCTTCTAAAGCATTTACAATGGTTCTTTGAAGTTTTCTAATATCCATTAACTTTTCCTGAAAATCAGTGTTCTTATTGTATTCAGTTTCACTGGGTTAAGTTGAAACATTTTGAATTTTTGAGTCAAGAACCGACAGGTTCAAAAGTTTGTATTAAAACACTAATTGCGGATTTGTATTTTCATGTTTCTTTTTATTCCTTCTGCTTTTTTAATTATCTACGCTGTTTGCAGTGGGGTTATGCCTTTGAAACTTTCCTATGGATGGAAAATCCTTTTAGGTATTTTAATTGTCATAGCAGGCTTGAAGTATCCAATATATACCTCTGGAGGAGGTACGCTGTTTGCACCTTCGGTCTCGCGTGAGGTGATGATTTGCATGGAAGCGGCGTACGGAGCGCTAGTTGTCTTCGTTTTTCTCCTTATCCTCAAAGATATCTCTTCCCTTGGCGTTTTCTTATTAAGAAAGTGGAATGTGAGCATCGCCTTTTCCTTTAACAAGAACTCCTTTCTTTTCGGTTTGATGGGAGTAGCCATGTTGGCTGGAGTGTACGGTTGTTGGCAGGCACTCAAAGTCCCGGAGGTTAGAGAAGAAACGATCAAAATCCAAAATCTTCCCGCTCCTTTTAAAGGCTTAAAAGTTGTTCAGCTCAGTGATCTTCACATCGGTGCAGTGCAAGGACGGCAGTGGCTTACCCAAATCGTTCAAAAGGTCAATGATCTTCGCCCGGATTTAGTTTTAATTACCGGTGATTTTGTGGACGGATCGGTTCATCGGCTCCTTCCTGAAGTCGAAGTATTGAAAGATTTGAAATCCACCTATGGAACTTATGCTGTCCCTGGCAACCATGAGTACTACTCGGGTTACGAAGCGTGGATGAAAGCACTTCGAGGACTGGACATCCATATGTTGGAGAACAAATCGGCAGTATTGACTAAAGATGGTGCGGACTTGGTTATTGGAGGCACAACAGACTTTGGAGCTTCAAGATTTAAGATGACTTCTCCTGACATTAGCCAGACATTCGCGGAAACGCCGGAAAATGCTGTGCGCATCTTAATGACGCATCAACCTAAAACGTCCTACCGCAGTAAAGAAAGATTCGAACTCCAATTGTCGGGACATACCCATGGCGGTCATCTGCTTTTTCTTTACCCATTGATAGGCTATTTCAACGACGGATTAGTGTTTGGCCTTTACCAAAGAGGCAGCCGACAAATATACGTCAATCGAGGAACTGGACTTTGGAATGGTTTTTCAATGAGGCTCGGAGTTCCGTCCGAGATCTCCCTAATAACATTAGAATGAAAAAAAGTTGATGACTTTTCTATCCTATTGAATTAGAAGATTATTTTAAACGCTTCCGGGAATACCTTATAACAATTTGATGTCGCCTAAATAATAATTAAGTGTAGGTGATTAATCCTAATTTTTGAATTCGTTATATATGTGTCCATAGAGATACAACCCAAGGAGCCTAAATGTCACAAGAGCATCAACCAATTTGTTCTCAAGAAACTAAAGATCTTATTGCCAAGCTCAGAGCTTGTCCGATGGTGGAAAAAGGGCTGGCTCAGGCTGAAGAACAGCAGCAAAAGAGGATTGATGAGCAAATCCAGTTAACAGAAGTACCAGCACCTCCGTTTCATGAAGAAGAAAGAGCCAAAGTCTTTGCTCAGCTTTTAACAAAGGCTGGAATTCCGGGTGTTCATCAAGATGAAATTGGAAACGTTATCGGCAGACTTAAAGGAACTGGTAATGGTCCTACACTAGTAATTGGAGCACACATCGACACTGTCTTCAAAGAAGGTACTCCAATTAAAGTCACTCAAGAAGGAACTACATATTATGCACCTGGCATCTCAGATGATGCCGCCGGCCTGGCTTCTTTACTTCAAGTCGCTCGTTCAATTACCGAGCAAGGTATCAAGACCGTAGGAGATATCGTTTTTGTCGGTACTCTTGGAGAAGAAGGAAATGGAGACTTGCGGGGCTGCAAGGCCCTTTTTAAGGCCAAAAATGATTACGACGGAATGCTGGCAATTGATTCTGCTAACGTTCACAGAATTCTTCGCGGCAGTGTTGGATGCAAACGTTACAAAGTAATTTTTGAAAGCTTAGGCGGTCATAGTCTTCATAAATTCGGTATCGTCGGATCCGCTATTCATGGCTTAGCGCGGGCCATTACCAAAGTTGACGAACTCTCTGTGCCCGCCGAGCCTAAATGCACTTTCAACTTTGGAGTTATCAAAGGCGGCACAAGTGTCAATGCCATCGCAGCTAAAGCTGAAGCAGAACTGGATATAAGAAGCGTGGATCAACCTTCTTTAGAGGCTTTTGTTGCTCAGGTTCTGAAAGCTATTCAGGAAGCCTGTGATGAAGAAAATAAACGTTGGAATTTAGAAGGCGAGAACGCTGTTCGGCTGACCATTGAGCAAATCGGAGACCGTCCGGCCGGAGCCAATAAAGACGATGCCTCGGTAATTCAAGCTGCCTACGGTACGTTACAGTCTTTGGGTATTTCTTTAGACAAATACACTTTGGCGGCAACGGATCAAAATGTTCCGCTCTTCTATGGTCTCCCGGCCACCACTTTGGGAGCCGGCGGAACTGAGGCCAACAACCATTCTTTGAGTGAATGGTGGAATGCTGAAAATGCTTACCAAGGACCACAAGCTGCATTTTTGACGGCTTTGACTTTAGTCGGAGTAGACGGAGTAACTGAGCCTTTGTTGGAAAAACATTCTCGCTAATCTTCTTCCGAGAGGTATAGGATATGTTAAGTATCTGTATTGTAATAGTTTCTATTTTCGCGGCCGCCTATCTGATTTTTAAAAAGTACTACGCTCCCGGCGCGCTGTTGTTTGTCGGATTGTTAACTTTGGCAGTTGTTGCCATCATCAATCCTGAGCCATTAATTACCGGCAAAAAAGCTACCCATCTTGCTGGACTGGATGTTATTCAAATATTTACGAATCTTCTGCAGACAAGAACTGCAGGCCTCGGCATGAACATCATGGCCATCGCAGGTTTTACCTATTATATGGATAAGATTGGTGCTTCCGGAGCCTTGGTAAAACTTAGCGTCAAACCTTTGAAGATGATCAAGGCACCGTATATTGTCATGATTCTTGGCTTTGCATTGAGTTTGGTCTTAAATGTATTTATTCCTTCGGCCGCGGGTCTCGCATTGCTTTTGATGGTTTCTTTATATCCCGTACTGGTAATGGGAGGAATTTCACGCCAGTCAGCCGCAGCAACTATTCTTGCTGGTGGATGCTGCTGTTTCGGGCCGTCAGGCGGCAACAATCTCTTAGCTGCTGATTTAACCAAAATGCACGTCATGGACTTCTTCTTGAATGTTCAATGGTCAGTCGGTTGGGCAGCGGTGGTTGCAATGCTTGTCGCTCACTTCTTCATTCAAAAATGGTTCGACAAACGCGACCTTGCAAAAGGCATTTTGACAAAAGAAGACTTTGAAGTTCCTCAATTGACCAAGGAAGATGCCAAGGCCGAGAATGCGCCTCTTTGGTATGCCTTCTTCCCGCTAATCCCGGTTATTCTTCTCTTTATTTTCTCTCCGCTGGTCTATAAAGGCATCCGAATGGAAGTTGTAACTGCTTTGCTTGTCTCAACTTTTATTTCTTTGTTCTGCGATGGACTTAGGAGAATGAATCTCAAAGAGTCGATTGGAACTTTGAAAACATTTGCTGAGGGTATGGGAAAGGTATTCACCTCAACGGTATTCCTTATTGTCTGCGCAGAAGTATTTGCTGCGGGCTTGACTAAATCCGGAGGTATTTCTGAGATTATTAATTCTGTTTCCGGTATGCAGGCAGGCGGATATGCGGTCTTTACCGTCATGTTCCTCATTGTTGTAGGCTCTGCTTTCGTAATGGGATCTGGCAATGCAGCCTTTTTCAGTTTCGCTCCAATGATTCCTGAAATCGCATCGAAAGTTGGTTTGAATGCTGCTTTCATGATGTCTCCTCTGCAGCTGACAAGCGGAATGGCTCGTTCATCTAGCCCGATTGCAGGAGTGACGATCGCTGTAGCGGGCTTGAGCGGACTCAATCCTTTCGACTTAATCAGAAGAACGATCCCAGTCATGGTGATTGCAATTGTTGTTACATATTTGCGTTCACTGATGCTTCTGTAAATTTAGTCTCGAAATAATATAAAAACCTGTTAGGGCGGCGGTTCTAGCAGGTTTTGGTGTGGTGCGCCCAGCAGGTCGCACCACCAAAAACCGCCCCCAGGCGGTCGAATAGTATTTGATGATCAATCTAGGGCGCCTATAGCTCTAGAAATGTTTAACACTAGTTCTTCGTCAAAATCGTCTTCATACTCGGACGTTATCTTTTTCTTCTAATCGTAAGATTTTGCGATATTCCTTAGCGTTTTCTTTGAAAATAGCCTGGTAAATTAAATCGGTAAATCTAGCGTATCTCCAAGAATCTCCGTCTGTGTACAATTTGAGAGCATTTGTAAACTTTTTCCTGTATGAAATTTCACCAACAATAGAGGGGAGAAATTGAGAGTCTCTTTGATTCACGTATTTTCCACCACCTCCGGATCTTTTAGCAACAACAAAAATCGCAATATCTAGAATTTTTTTTCTTAATTCTTTAGCTTTCTCGCTTCCTGAGAGAAGCATTCCTACATTCAAGGGCGCCCGAAAAGAAAAAACTCCAAGCACAGATATTTTGGTGCCCTCATTAATTAGGATACCATGATTTAATTCTTTGAATTTATTTAGTTTTGCTCCTCTTAAAAGATAATACCCATTGTTCGAAAGTTCCTCTATGTTTAGACGAATAATTCTTTCTATAGTCTGCTCGCTAACCTCGAAAATTTTGGCAAGCTGGGATTTTGTAAAAACTACTTCTCCGTCAAAGTTAGCTCCAACCCAGGATAAAGATGAACGAATTTCTTGAATAGCAAGTTTATTATTCAAGACGTTTTGGCGTTCTATCGTAGTCAAATCTAAAGAGTTTCCCATTGCTTCTCCTTAGTCATACTTTCTTAAATTCATCGAGCTGACAATACGTCCTACTACTCGAACCTGTTGGTCATACTCTTCTTTTCTAATATCGAATAAAAATTTCTCAACTTTCTGCACTATAGCAATCTATTGACCGTTTGGAGCTTTCTCAATGTCAATTCCCTGGCGATTTTCTTTTTTAGGCCTGCCTACTCCTCTCTTAAGAGTTTGGTCATTAAGAGGATGCAGTCTCGGTCTTCCTGGCTTCCGTTTGGTACTTGGATCTGGCAGAGGATGAACTCGCGGCCTTCCTCTGGGACGTGGTTCATGGGATTAAAAATATTGGGGAGAGGTAATGCTTATGGTACAGTAAATTCAGAAAGTTTTATTAAAAAGGCAGTGCCCATAAGCTGGGTTCAGAGCCTAGACTCATGGATTAGACGAAGAGTTCGGCAACTTCTGTGGAAACAGTGGAAGGAGCCGGAAAATCGGTACCGTGAACTGAAGCTAAGGTGGAACAAAGCTCCGAACGTAGAACAATTTGCTTATTCCAGTAATCGATACTGGAATATCGTCAAGTCCAGACAACTACACACTGGCCTAAGCAACAATGTGCTGGAATCTGAGGGATGGTACAGTTTAGAAAGGGCCCTGCGAACCGTATCAGGAACGTAGGGGTTGTTTGCTGTTTACTGGAACCGCCTTGGTGCCCAACGGCATGCCAGGTGGTGTGAGAGGGACGGGAATAATTCCCTCCCTACTTGATTTAATTTGCGGTACTCCTAAAAGATTTAGAAATACTAATCACAGTTCATAACAAAAATTCGGATAAACGTATTAGTATAAACTGTCTAGGCCACATATCTAATTTATTTCGCTTCATTTCAGTCCTATTATTTCCCCACACCGAAAGGTTGTTTTACCCCATAGCTAGTAGGACTAAACATATGAGTAACAGAAGTATCGACCTCTCTATGTCCAGGAGGACGTTGATGAAGGGTAGCGCACTAGCTGCATCAGTGGCTGCAGTTCCAGCGCTTCACCATTTGGCTTTTGCCGAACAAATCGAAAAACTTGAAAAAGAAGGATGGACCAAACATCCTGTCGCTTGCACCATGTGCGGTGCTTTTTGCGGATTGCTGGCAATGCGCAAAGAAGGCGAACCAATTTCAGAAAAAACAGTAAGAATTTATCCAAACCCAGACCATCCTCAACGAGGCTATTGCGGTAGATCTGCAGCCGCTATGTGGGTCTGGAATCATCCGCTTCGCTTGAGAAAGCCGTTGAAGAGAGTTGGCGAAAAAGGTGAAGGACAGTTTGAAGAAGTTTCATGGGATGTCGCCCTCAATGACATCGCAGCACGCATGAAAGATATTGTCCAAAAGAACGGAGAGAGCAGTGTTGTTGCAACTTCACATTCTTTCTCCGGGTTCAGCAAATGGTTGACTTTCCCGCTTGGTTCTCCCAACAATATCGGGCATCAGTCATCCTGCAACGCTGCAGGTATTTCCGGACGTCATTTGGTGTTCGGTAAAGGCTTTGATGGTGCCGGAAAGATGGAACCTGATTATGCCAATCTTCGTTATTTGATCCTTATCGGACGTACCATGGGCGCTGCCATGGGTGCTCTTCATACATTAAACGAAGCACGCGCCAGAGGAGCAAAGGTTGTGGCAATCGACCCCAGAATGCCTGATATGGCGTATGGGGATGCTCAGTGGGTCCCAATTCGTCCGGGAACAGATTCGGCCTTTGTGGCGGGATTGATTAACGAGATGATCACTCAGGGAACTGCCGATTTCTCTTTCATTGAAAAACACACTAACGGTGCATACCTCATTAAGAAAAATGGAGAACCTTTAACTCAGAGCGACCTTCTTCCTAACGGCAGTAACTCTATGTATGTTGTGATGGATTCCAAAGGGGGTCTGTCTTTCCGCGGAGTTAAGAAAGACGCAAAAGGCAATTCCGTTGGATTTGACGAAGATCCTTCCTTCAAAGCAGATCTTAATGTCAGCACCACAGTTCAATTAGCCGACGGTACTCTAATTCCTGTAAAAGCCGCCTTTGTTATTTTTAAAGAGAAGATGGCAGAGTTCACACCCGAAAGAACTTCTGAAGTGACAGGTATCCCTGCAGATCAGATCCGTCTCATTGCTAAGGAATTCGCAAATTTCAAAGGTGTTATTGACGACGGCTGGTACGCCTCTAAAAATGGTACGGATGTAGAACTTTATCAGTTGATATCTATTGCCAATGCTATCAGCGGAAATATTGACGCTAAGGGCGGTTTGGTGGTCACTGCCGGCGCAGGATTGAAGATCCCCAGCGTAGCTGCCGGAAAAGGCCCGAACGGCGAAACATGGAAGATGGCACCGGAAAAACGGATCGATAAGATTGTTTATCCTGATGCTGAAGGAACTTTCAAAGTTGCTCTTGAAGCCGCAGTTACTGGCAAGCCTTATCCTGTAAAAGCTGCATTCTTTGTCGGCACAACAATGTTCCATCGTGAAGCTAATTCTCAGGAATTAGCAGATAACTTGAAGAAACTTGAACTCTGTGTGGTTCAGGATGTGTTCCCGCACGAAATTGTTGATTACGCAGATTATGTTCTTCCCGCCACTTATTTCTTGGAAAGAAAAGAAATGTCCACCGTCAAATGGGCGTTAAACGGTTCGATCTATCTTTCCGATCCGCAGCTGACTCCGCCAAAGGATTGCGAAGCCCGTCATGATGTCTGGATTCTTCTGGAAATTCTTCGCAGAGCTTTCCCGGAAAGAGCCGAAAGAGTCGGATACAAAGAATGCAAGACAGCCGAAGAGTTCAACCAATATTTTGATGGTTTTACAGAACGCGGATTCGAAAACTTGCTCAAGGATTGCGATAACACAGTGCCGGGTTGGGGGACCCAAATACGAGAAGATATGGCTTCCAAGGGTTGGTCGACGATTAAGCAAAAAGTCTATGGCATTTATCCGTACAAGAAACCTTTCGGGACACCTTCCGGAAAAGTAGAAATCTATTCTTTCAAGATTGCTGTAAATCCAGCTTGCAGAAAGGCTATGGATCCAGTGTCAGCCTATATTCCTTCGCCCGCTTACACCCATCCGAAACCCAATAGTAATGAATTTGTTTTGGTCTCCGGTAAGAACTGCAATACCACCTCCGGTTTGAATATGTTCACTCAGCCGACTCGGTTCTTAGGCGACAGAACAGTTTGGATTCATCCGACTGACGCTGAAAGATTGGGCATTAAGAATAACGATACGGTGGAGATTGAAGGACTGGATAACAAGGTCAAAGCACAGACCAAGGTAACTGTTACCCGAAAGGTAATCCCCGGTTCCCTGTTTTCCCTTGGCTTCTCCGGCGGCGTGAGAACAAAGAACTTGGTAAATCCTGAATTTCAGTTTGTCAAAGAAGGCATTAATTCTCACTGGTTTGCCACGGGATACGCTCAGCCCTACTACGGAAACGTAGCAAATAACTGCTCAGTTCGAATCAATAAAGTAAGAGGCTAAAATGGCTGCAAAAACAAAACAATTAGCACATCTGTTTGATGCAACTCAATGCATCAGTTGCGGAGCCTGCATATTGGCCTGTTCTCAGACCAACTTCCCCGAGATGATGAATAAAAGCATTCTGGGAGCTAACTGGCCGGCTTCAAATATTAAAATTTACCGCTCTGAAGAAAACCGTCCGGTTAACATTTTGGTTCAATGCCAACAATGTGAAAATGCGCCTTGCGTGAAAACCTGTCCGTTCGGTGCCAATTATTACGATGAAAACGGCTTGGTCCGCAATGACCCAAGCAAATGTGTCGGCTGCAACTACTGTATTGCGAGTTGCCCCTATGATGCCAGATGGTCTCATCCTGATAGCGGCTTGCCGGTTAAATGTATCAGCGAAGGTTGCTTGAAGCTGATTAAAAACGGTCAGCAGCCGGCTTGCGTGCAAGCTTGCCCGGCCGAGGCCAGACTGTTTGGAAATACGCTTGATCCAAATAGTGAAATTTCTAAAAAGATTGCTTCAAGCCGTACAGAAATGCTTATGCCTAACAAAGGCACAAAGCCTAACTTTTACGTAGTGGTGTCAAAATGATTGAATTAACTACACTTACACCTCAACTTCACGCTGCAAACTGGGGCTGGACGATTGCGCTGTTTCTTTGGTTCGTCGGCCTTTCAGGCATGGGATTTTTTCTTAATTACTGGATTCGTCAGAAGAACTTCGTTTATGTTTTGACCGTTTCAGGAATTCTGGGCACTTTGCTTGTCACCAGCCACCTAGGGCGTATGCTGAATTTGCCGGTCGCCATGTTTAGTGCCTTGGCCGATTCTTCTTTCAATATGCAATCTTGGATGCTTCTTGGTATCTTGTTGCTCTCTGCCCTTACTGTCGGATCACTGTTCTACTCGATGATTTGCGCAGGAATCGTGTTTAAAGGAGAAAGATGGGAGGCTTTAGCAAAGTCGAATTGGTTTAACGCTTTGTTTGCAGCTCTTGGAGTTTTCTGCACAATCTATTCTGGCTTCTTGTTGACTCAGGCCGTAGGTATCTCTCTTTGGAATACTTCTTTGATCCCTCTGCTTTGGATCATGTCTGGAATGGCAAGCGCTTTCGGTTGTATCGAGTTGCTGACAGTTTTCAAACTTATCGATCCAAACAAAGTTAGTTGGAGCCGAAAGACCGTCCTGTGGGTTGAAATTGCCGAAATTTTCACGATTTTTGCCTTCGTTTACGTTGCTTTAGGTTCAACTTTGACCGGCACAAGGGCTGGGGCAGAAAGCTTGATTAGCGGACCTCAATCTACAATGTTCTGGGTCGGAGTCATAATTTTAGGCTGCTTGACTCCATTGTTCTTAAACCTAGTCACCAAAAATCACAAGGTATTAGCTTGCAGTGCAATTCTGAGCCTCGTTGGAGCACTCCTCTTAAGAGCTTCGGTCTTGTTTGCCGGCTATTACGATCCGATTATTTTCTAAACAATCCCCTTTAAAGGTTCTAACAGGCTGCCTTGTGCAGCCTGTTCTATGTGCGCACGGCATGTGCGATATCTAGCGGGTGTAAGTCCCGTGGTCGAGCTGGTAGGGCTAAGACCTAGCTTAAGGCAAGCCGGATGGGGCGACCTGTCGGGTGAAGGAAGCCGGCGGCAAACT
>SKEB01000390.1_pt1 | contig 40931 bp, 34 predicted proteins | sample 4826561 | NCBI WGS metagenome assembly SKEB01 (sample SAMN11008820, study PRJNA524170) | human gut metagenome | biome: Human fecal sample; material: Feces; isolation source: fecal sample from pouch patient p17 | host: Homo sapiens | place: Israel: Tel-Aviv | collected 2016-03-29
ATGATGTACGTGACCAAGACCCCACCCCTCTATATTGTTGCGATAAGCAACTATGAGTACGGCATACCCTACTGCAGAGCTGCTATCCGATCCACGATCACCTGAGCGGACTGATCAGCAGGAACCGCTTGCACATCCGAACCGTCGCGATTGCGAATCTCGATAGTACCGTTGGCAATGGTGTCGCGACCAGCGATGGCGACTAGGGGAACCCCAATCAGCTCAGCATCCTTGAACTTGACCCCGGGAGATACCTTGGGCCGGTCGTCATAGAGGACCTCCACACCACGCTCCTCCAGATCGGCGACCAGTTTCTCGGCGGCATCGAAGGCCTCCTGCTTCTTGCCGGTAGCCACCACATGGACTGCGGCAGGGGCGACAGCCTTGGGCCAGGCCAGACCCTTGTCATCGTGATGCATCTCGGCAATGCAGGCCAACACGCGGGAGATGCCGATACCGTAGCAGCCCATCCAGACCGGCACAGCCTTGCCGTTGCGGTCCAGAACCTTCAGACCCAGTGCGTCAGAATATTTCAATCCGAGTTGGAAGACCTGGCCGATCTCCACGCCACGTTCGAAGCTGAGCGGCCCCGATCCGTCAGGGCTCATATCCCCGTGACGGACTTCGGCGGCTTCCACTACACCGTCGGCTTGGAAGTCACGCCCATAGACTGCATTGGCCAGGTGCACGCCTTGGGCGTCAGCACCAGTCACCCAGGCTGAGCCAGGGGCCACATGGGCATCGAGGAAGTAGCGGATATGGGCGGCCGACTCGGTATCCGAACGCTGAGGGCCCAGAACACGGGGTCCAATGTATCCCTTGACCAGCTCGGGGTGGGTAGCAAGGTCAGCCTCGCTGGCCTCCTCAATCTCGGCAGGAGCGAACTGGGCTTCCAGGCGCTTCATGTCCACCTGACGGTCTCCCGGCAGGCCAACGGCCACCAGCTCACGCCAGCCCTCGGGGTGGTCATCGTCCGCAGGGTGCTTGACGGCCACAATCAGGTTCTTCAGAGTATCGGCAGCGGTCCAGTCACGGCCATCCTCACGAGGATGCAGTTGGTTGAACCGCTCTACCAGGGTGTCGATGGTGGTTGAATCTGGAGTGTCCAGCTCCTTCATAGCCGGAGTTTCAGCATAGTCGAGGGGATCAGGACGCGGGGTGGTCAGCGCCTCCACGTTCCATGCCTTCCCCGAGGGAGCCAGAGCAAAAGTGTCCTCGCCTATGGGCAGCGGAGCCAGGAATTCCTCGGACTCGGATCCTCCCATGGGTCCGGAGACCGCATGGACGATTACGTAATTGACACCCAAACGCTTGAAGATTCGCTCATAGGCGCCGCGCTCATCCTGGTAGGCCTTCTTCAGCCCCTCCTCGTCCACGGTGAAGGAGTAAGCGTCCTTCATGATGAACTCGCGACCCCTGATCAGCCCGGCACGGGGGCGGAACTCGTCGCGGTATTTGGTTTGGATCTGGTACAGAACCACCGGCAGATCCTTGTATGAGGAATACATATCCTTGACCAAAAGGGTGAACATTTCCTCGTGGGTTGGAGCCAGCAGGTAGTCGGCACCGTGCCTGTCCTGGAGGCGGAAGAGGTTCTCGCCGTACTCCTCCCAGCGGTGGGTGGCCTCGTAGGGCTCACGAGGCAGCAGGGCCGGGAAGTGGACCTCCTGGGCGCCAATGCCGTCGATCTCCTCCCGGACCACGGCCTGAACCTTGTCAAGGACCTTCAGACCCAGTGGCAGCCAGGTGAAAATGCCAGGGGCCACCTTGCGGACGTAGCCGGCCCGCTGCAGGAGTTTGGCCGAGTCCACATCGGCATCGGCCGGATCCTCCCTGAGGGTCCGCAGAAAGAGGGTTGACATGCGCATGGCTTTGGTTCTCATACTTCCCAAAGATATGCGCGCAAAGGGACAAGCAGCCATAGAGGATGCCACATGACAAATCGCAAAAACCGAGCCAGAAGCCAGACAGCACATACAGGTGAAGGTAGGTAAATCCACAACCTGACATCTGGCATCTATCCAGCTCCATCCCTCCCTCATAAGGGCAGCCAAGATATGATGGTTGTATATCGAACAGGTTTTCTGATTTACAAGGACGAGGCAGGCACCTATGTCATCAGAGCCGGGTGTGACCATCCAGACCTTTACCACCCTCGATGCAGAGCACATGACGCTCCTTCTGGAGGCTGATCCCTCAGAACGGATAATCCATGACGTTTTCGCCCATTCCTGCGCCTACGAAATCCGAGTGGGACAAACCCTGGCCGGTGTCATGCTGCTTGCCAGACCGAACACGGACACCTTGGAAATTACCAATATCAGTGTGGACCGCGCTTTACGCAGACTGGGAGTCGGAAGCAGATTAATAGACCGAGCCAAGATGGAGACCGTCAGACTGGGTCTGAGAAGGCTGGAAGTCGGGACCGGATCCACCAGTTTCGGAGCCCTTTGCTTCTACCAGACATGCGGGTTTCGCATGGACCGCATTGAACGGGATTATTTTGTAAATCGCTACGCGCATCCCATTGTCGAGAACGGAATCACCCTGAGAGACATGGTCCGCCTGTCATGGCATCTCTAGCGGCCCGAATAACCACACCAGGCCAAGACCAATAAGGGCCACCCTTCAGAAAAGCTGGTCCTGGCTGAATTCGTCTTCTGGTTCCTGACCGACGGCGCGCTTGGTGAAGGACTCTGGACCTTCATCTTTCAGACGGGCACAGGCCGCCTTGGACTCGGCCCTCAAACCTGCATCCAGAACGACGGCATCGGGAGAGACCAGGAAGGCATGCTCATTGATGCCGGTCAGGTAGAGCCCATCCAGACTTTCCACACGGGAGAGAGCCACGTAACCCATCCCTGGCGCGAAGGTCCGTCTCAAGTCCATGACCGCCCTATCCAAGGTCATCCCCTGGGACTTGTGGATGGTGATCCCCCAGGCGCAACGAAGGGGAACCTGATTGACGGAGGCCAAGACCGTGTCTCCATCCATGGTCTCCCAGGCGGCCGGTTTCATGGTGACCACGTTGCCGTTCAGGAAGGAGACGATCGGCCATCCCCCCTTGGCTGAGCTGGTGAATCCACTGACGGTGCCGATGGAGCCGTTGACATATTGATGATCCTGGTCATTGCGCAGGGCCATGACTGCAGCTCCAGTCTTCAGGGCCAGATCCTCGGGGGCCAGCATGTTCTTTTTCAGCCGCTCCACCAGTCTGGCCTCGCCCCGGGATGTGGCCTGGTAATGGTGAGCCTCTTCGTCAATGGAGGCCAGGCGTTGGTCGTTGAGCATGTCGGCCTGCTTGTTGACCGGGAAGAGGTGGACCGCCACCTGGCCTGGAGCGGGCACTGCGCCCACACGGGTGGCCAGGACCTCATGATCCTCCTGGGTGACGCCGCCCTCCCTGATGTCAGTCAGGACGGTCAAGAGCTGGCCATCGTCCTGGCGGTGCTGCTCGGTCAGATAACAGATGACCGGATCCAGGTCCTGCCAGACCAATGATTCAGTGACGAACCCGTCCGGGTCCTTGCCGGCCTGGGCATAGCGTTCCCGGGCAGCCTGGAATTCAGGGCTAGGCAGTATTCCTGCAGCTCGGTTGGACCGGGTCACCGGCGGCAACTGGAAGAAGTCCCCGGAAAGGACCACCTGAATCCCTCCGAATGGTTCGGGGCTGTGACGGACGGCCCTGCAGGCCTGGTCCACCATGTCGAAGAGCCAGGCATGCATCATGGAAACCTCGTCGATGACCAGGATGTCAGTGCCCTCGATCTGCCTGCGGCGGCGGGTCTTGATCCGTTTCAGGAGCGATTCGGTCATGCATGTGGCGATGCCCACTCCGCTCCAGGAGTGGATGGTCTGGCCGTTGATGTGCGTGGCGGCGATGCCGGTCGAGGCGGTCAACGCCACGACCGCCCCGGCCTGACGGGCCAGGGCGACGAACTCATTGAGCACAAAGGTCTTGCCTGACCCGGGGGCACCCGTGATGAAGGCATTGGCCCCCGCACTCAATATGGTCAAGGCTTCGGATTGCTGCATGCCTCCATGGTGCCACCGCAGAGGTACATGGCACGCCTGTCAGTAGTCGGTCTTCTCAGGCTTATTGGCATCCTCGACCGGATTGCCGGATTCTTCGTAATGACGCAGCAGGCTGGTCTGCTCGATCTGTTCCGCCCCGGCCTTGGACTGGGCCTGGTCGGGTCCGGGAGCCGGAAGGAAGAACATGGAGCGGTAGTAGCGCAGTTCGTCCATGGACTCGATGATGTCAGCCAGGGCCCTGTGGCCGCCATGCTTGGCCGGCTTGTTCTTGTAGACATCCGGGTACCAGCGACGGGACAGCTCCTTGAGGGTGCTCACATCGATGACCCGGTAGTGCAGAAGATCCATCAGATCAGGCATGTACCTGTCGAGGAACTTCTTGTCGGAGCCCACAGAATTGCCTGCCAGATGGGCCTTGCCGTTCTTGGGCAGGAAGGGCTTGACATACTCGATCACCTGACGCTGGGCCTCCTCCAAGTCCAGGCCGGTCTTCATCTCCTCGATCAGGCCCGAGGAGGTATGCATCTTCCTGACGAAGTCCCCCATATGGTCCAGTGCCGCCTGGGAGGGCTTGATGACCAGGTCGATGCCCTTGTCCAGAACCTTCATGTTGAAGTCAGTGGGAACCACGGAGACCTCGCACAGCTCGTCATGGAAGATATCAAGACCGGTCATCTCGCAGTCTATCCAGATCATGCGGGATTCCTCCGCCGAGAAAGTCAGTTCATTCTTGTCGCTCATCTGTACGCCTTTCAGATCCGGGTTGCATACCGGATCGTTCCTTCCGCCGCCTTGGACGGAACATTACAAGATACCGCCAGCGCGTGACCGACGGAAGGATCGTCAGCACAACCAACTGGACCGTGACTGCCATGAGATATGCAATCGGCGCAGGTCCTGATGAGATCCTGCGCCGATCACCTGCCTATCTAGGCTCAGTTGTGGAAGCCTGAATAGTTGGGGGCTTCCTTGGTCATGACGATGTCATGGGGATGCGATTCACGCAGACCGGCATCGGTGATCCGAATAAACCGGCCCTTGCGCTGCAGCTCGGGGATGGTTCGTGCGCCGGTGTAGAACATGGTCTGATGCAGGCCGCCGACCAGCTCGTAGAGCACGTAGTTGAGCGGACCACGGTAGGGCACCTCGCCTTCGACACCCTCGGGCACCACCTTGTCGGAGCTGGTGACGTCGGCCTGGAAGTAGCGGTCCTTGGAGTAGCTCTTCTTGCCGCGCGGGGCCATGGCACCCAGTGAGCCCATGCCCCGATAGACCTTGTACTGCTTGCCATGCAGGAGGACCTTCTCGCCAGGAGCCTCCTCAGTGCCTGCCAGCAGACCACCCAGCATGACCGAATCGGCTCCTGCCACGATGGCCTTGGCAATGTCGCCCGAATAATGGATTCCGCCGTCGGCCACCAGAGGGATACCGGCAGGACGGCAGGCCAGCGCGGCATCGTAGACGGCGGTCAGCTGGGGCACGCCCACACCGGCCACCACACGGGTGGTGCAGATGGAACCAGGGCCCACACCGACCTTAACCGCGTCGACGCCGGCATCAATCAGCGCCTGGGCACCTTCGCGGGTGGCCACGTTGCCGCCGATCACATCCACATGGTCGAAGGCATGATCTGCCTTGATCCGACGGATCATGTCCAGCATGAGCTTGGCGTGGCCATGGGCGGTATCAACGACCAAAATATCGACCCCGGCATCGGCCAGGGCAGTGATGCGCTGCCAGGCATCACCGAAGAAGCCCACGGCGGCAGCCACACGCAGCCGTCCGCGCTCATCCTTGGTGGCCTCGGGGTACTGCTCGGTCTTGACGAAGTCCTTGACGGTGATCAGCCCGGTCAACTTTCCCTCATCATCGACCAGAGGAAGCTTCTCCACCTTGTATTTAGCCAGAAGCTCGTGGGCGTCTTCCTTGGTGATGTTGGACGGACCGGTGATCAGATGATCCTTGGTCATGATGTCGCTGACCTTGAGTCTGTCGAAGTCAGCGGGATTGACGAAGCGCATGTCGCGGTTGGTGATGATGCCCACCAGCCGCTGCCGACGATCCACCACAGGCAGACCGGAGACCTTGTAGGTGGAACAGAGCTTGTCCAGGTCGGTCAGCGTGGCATCTGGGGTGACGGTCAGGGGGTCGGAGATCATGCCGGACTCGGACCGCTTGACGATGTCGACCTGATTGGCCTGATCTTCAATGCTGAGATTGCGGTGGAGGACGCCGATGCCGCCGTTGCGGGCCATGGCCACAGCCATGGTGGCTTCGGTGACGGTGTCCATGGCAGCCGAGAGGACCGGGGACTTCATGGTGATGTTCCGAGTCAGCCGGGTGGTGGTGTCTACCTCGGAGGGGATGACATCGGATTCGTTGGGGAGCAGGAGGACGTCGTCATAGGCCAGACCGATTTTCTGGAAGGCGTCGGGGAGTTGAGTGTAGGAGGAGGGTTCGCTTTGTGGGTTTTCCATAGCCATAGCACCATGCTACAAGTGCTTCTTGACCGTTCAGCGCACCGTGTCCGCACTATTTCATTGGGTGAATATCGTCCTCATCCTTGTCGTGGCGGCTCTTGCGATGCCAGTGCGGTCTGGCCGCATGCTGCGAACCTTGAGCGGCAAGAAGAGCGTTCTCGCGCCTGATTTCGGGAAGGCGACGACGGTAGTAGGGGTAGAGGGTAGCGAAGGTCAGCAGTATGGCGGCCAGGGCCAGACCGATCAGGACATATCTCAGAGGGAAGAAAAGAATAAAGAGCGAGCCGAAGGCAATCAGGGCGGCCCAGCCCCAGAGAATGAGGACCGCGGAACGAACCGTGTGACCGATGCGCAGCATACGGTGGTGCAGGTGCATGCGGTCGGGGTGCATGGGTGATTGCCCATGGCTGAGCCGCCGGACGATGGCCAAGCACATGTCCAGAACAGGCAGGAAAAGCACCAGGATGGGCAAAAGAATGGGCATAAAGGCCGGCAGATAGATGCTGGCATGAATGGTGGCTGGATCCAGCCGTCCGGTGACCACAATGGAGGCACAGGTGATCAAGTAACCCAGCAGCATGGATCCTGAGTCGCCCATGAAGAGCTTGGCCGGGTGCCAGTTGTGCAGGAGGAACCCCACGCAAATGCCCACCATGGCCACGTCGATCAGCGTGGCCAGGGAGGCATAGTCGGGCGAGATGCGGGCGATGATATAGGAGTAGATGGCGAAGGCGATGCCCCCGATGGCCACGATGCCCGCAGCCAGGCCGTCCAGTCCGTCCACGAAGTTGACCGCGTTGATGGAGGCCACGATCAGGAAAGCCGTGATGGCCATGGACAGACTGGGCGAGGCCGCCACCAGGGATCCCAGAGGCAGGGAGATGATCTGGATGCCGCCCCAGGAGACGAAGACCGAAATCAGTAGCTGGCCGGCCAGCTTGAGCATCCAATCCAGGTCCCAGAGGTCGTCGGCTATGCCCAGCAGGCAGATGGCCACGGCCCCGGCCAGAATGACCCAGGCCTGATGGCCGGACTGGAAGAGACCCGTGATGAAGGGGATGCGGGAGGCGAAGCACATGGCCACGGCAAAGCCGATCAGCATGCCCAGGCCACCCATACGGGGGGTGGGCACCTTATGTACGTCGCGAGCGCGAACCACACCTACAGCACCGACACGGATGGCGAGATGACGAACCATGGGCATGACCAGCCAGGTGGCTCCGCCAGCGATGGCAGCAATGAACAGGTATACCCTCACTGGCCCTCCCCTTTGCTGCTTTGGCTAGATAGTATTGCACGAACCCGAGCCTCACCGATTACGCCCTGCCGAAGCACGTGTATTCCGTCAGGATCAGTCTTGTCGGCTTCCACCACCGTGCTGGCTACTGAGCCAGGGGTCGGTCCCCCGTCCAGGTAGAGATCGACGCTGTCACCCAGCTCGGCTCTGACCTGCTGGACGGTTTCCACACTTGGGTTGCCCGATCGGTTGGCACTGGAAGCGGCCAAAGGTCCGGTCACCTGCAGGAGTGCCCGACAGATGGACGAGTCAGGCACTCTGACGGCCTGAGTAGGACCATCGGGTTCCATCCGAGGGGTGCGCAGGGGGCAGGACTTCCCCACAAGGGCAATAGGCGAAAAGGGACCCGGCAGCAGAGCATCGGCCAGGCGATCAAGAGGCTCAGGCAGGCTAAGATCCAGCCGGTCCATGGCCTGGACCCCATCCAGCAGCACCTGGATGGACTTGGTCCTGGGACGGTGCTTGGCCTGGAAGAGCCGATCGATGGCCGCGTCATTGCAGGGATCGCAGACGATGCCATAGACCGTGTCAGTAGGAATGACCGCCAGCCCCCCGGCGGCCACCACCTGGGCCAGCAACTGCGGCGACCGACTGTCATAGGTCATCACCCGGCTCATACCCTGCATCACGACCTTTCGGCTCGACATGTTCATGTGACCAGCTACCAATCTATCCCAGAACCACGGCAGACCGCTAGGATGCAAAAACTGGCCGCAGGGCTGTCAAGTAGCGATCTCGACCAGCCAGATCCTGATGAGTGCGTGCCTGAACATACCCCCGCTCCTGTGCAGCAGCAACTATGGCCGGCCCCTGGGAGGCATCATGTTCCATGACCAGCAGACCACCAGGAGCCAGCAGCACCATGGCCCTGTCCAGAATGCGGCAGGGCAACAGACACCCGTCAGGCGAACCACCATAGAGGGCCAGGTCCGGATCCCAATCACGCACCTCAGGCTGGCTAGGAATCGCATCCATGGGGACGTAGGGAGGGTTGCTGATGACCAGATCCACCCGGGCATTCAGATCAGACAGGGTAGCGGGTTCCGTGGCATCGGCCAGCAGCAGCTGATAGTCGGAACCAGCCTCCCGGATGGCAGCCTCCTGAGCGGCGGCATTCAACGCACCCCAACGGTATGCCTCCTTGTCCAACTCCACGGCCCGAACTTGCACTCCTGGAACCTCTGTAGCCAAGGACAACCCAATGGCCCCGCTGCCAGAGCACAGATCCACTGCCAGAGGATGATCCACTCCAGTCAAGGCATCCACACCCGCCTGGACCACCATTTCGGTCTCAGGACGGGGGATAAAGACCCCCGGCCCCAGGCGGATATCCAGATAGCGGAAGTAGGCGTGACCAAGAATATACTGCAAAGGTTCGCGCCCGGCCCGCCGTTGCAGATAGGACTGATAACGGCCCAGGGCCGCCGTCTGAAAATCATCAGCCTGTCTGCGACTACCTTCATTGGTCATCAGTTCCTCAGCAGTCCGATTTAAGAGCAGAGCCTGATCCAGCTGGTGAAGATCGCACCCAAGGGCATCGGCCAGCAGCAGCCTGGCATCATTGAGCGGGGTGGGCAGGCCGGACTGGGCCAGCAGACGATGGCCCTGATCAACCAGCTCAGCCAGACTGGTCCCGTGCTCCTGCTGATTCACCCCTGTGAAGCCATTCTGCGGGCCTCGTCGGCCTGAATATCGGAGTCGATGACGGCCTGCAGGTCGCCGTCCAGGACCTGCTCCAGGTTGTAGGCCTTGTAGCCGGTACGGTGATCCACAATACGGCTCTCGGGGAAGTTGTAGGTCCTGATGCGCTCGGACCGGTCCAGGGAACGAACCTGGGAATGGCGCATATCGGCGGCCTGAGCGGCCTCCTCCTCATGCTTCATGGCCAGCAGACGGGACTTGAGCACCCGCAGGGCGGCCTGACGATTCTGTATCTGGGATTTCTCATCCTGCATGGAGACCACGATGCCGGTGGGAATGTGGGTCATGCGCACAGCTGAGTAGGTAGTGTTGACGGACTGTCCTCCCGGGCCGGAGCTCATGAAGATGTCAACCTTGAGGTCCTTGGGGTCAATCTCGATCTCGTCGTCGTCCTCGTCAGCCTCGGGAAAGACGATGACTCCAGCGGCTGAAGTCTGAATGCGCCCCTGAGACTCGGTGACGGGAATGCGCTGGACCCGATGGACGCCGCCCTCGTACTTGAGGGAAGCCCAAACGCCGTCGGCCGGAGCCACCTGACCGCGAGCGCGAATGGCCAACTGGGCATCCTTGACCCCGCCCAGCTGAGTACGATTCTCACTCATGATCTCGGTGGTCCAACCGCGTTTTTCGGCATACCGCACATACATACGCATCAGATCGCCAGCGAAGAGGGCCGCCTCCTCGCCGCCGCTGCCGGCCTTGATCTCCATGATCGTATCGCGGCCGTCATCGGGGTCACGCGGAATAAGCGCGGTGCGCAGAGTCTGTTCCAGGTCCGGTATACGGTCAGCCATGGCCTTGGCTTCTTCGGCGAAGTCAGGATCCTCCTGTGCCATCTGTTCGGCTGCCTGGCTGTCTTCCAAGGCGCTTTGATAGGCCTTATAGGCTTCAACAATGGGAGCGAGCTCAGCATGTCTACGGCCCAACTTGCGGATCTGCGCCGGATCTGAGGCCGTTTCGGGCTGGCTCATCTGCTTTTCCAGGCGACCGTACTCCTCGACGGCAGCCACCGCCGCCGGAAACTGCTCCTCGCTCATCTACACCCTTCCCGTCCGCTCATCCGCATGGTTCAAGTCATAAAAAACACCAGTCCCCACCGGGCATAGCAGAGCGACCCGGAAGGGACTGGCGTTGGAAGTGCTACTTGGTCCTCTTGCCGTAACGGGCTTCGAACCGAGCCACGCGACCACCGGTGTCCAGAATCTTCTGCTTGCCGGTGTAGAAGGGGTGGCAGTGCGAGCAGACATCAACCGTCATATGATCGCCGGGAGCGGTCGAACGGGTGATGAAGGTATTGCCGCACGAGCACGTGACCTCAACGGGATGATAATCGGGATGAATTCCCTGCTTCATGGTTACTCCTAGATCCAAGGGCCCCGGGTCGACCGCCCCTGTGGCGGACGTGAACCGGCAACCGCGTAATAGTCTAGCGCAACCCGGGGAGAATACGACCCCCTTGCGCCACACGCCGAATCGACCAACCGGTGTGGCGAGCCGAGCGCCCTTTAGAATCAAACAGTCGGGCCGACCGACCCGGCGAGGCGACAAAGGAGGGCAGCAATGCAGCAGGAAGTAGCGTTCGTTACGGGGGCGGCTCAGGGAATCGGCGAGGCCATTGCCCGCCGTCTGGCCAAGGACGGATTCGCCGTGGCCGTGGCGGACATGAACACCGACAAGGCCCAGGCAGTGGCCGACTCCATCAATCAATCAGAGGGACGGGCGATGGCTGTCACCCTGGACGTGACCGACCGTGTCCAGGTGCGCTCCGCCGTCGAGAAGACGGCTACCAAACTGGGCGACTTCAATGTAATCGTCAACAACGCAGGCCTGGGACCGACCACTCCTATCGATTCCATCACCCCGGAGTTGTTCGACAAGGTCTACCACGTCAACGTGGCAGGAACCATCTGGGGGATGCAGGCCGCCGTTCAGGCCTTCCGCGATCGGGGCCACGGGGGCAAGATCATCAACGCTACCAGCCAGGCCGGCGTGGTGGGCAACCCCAACCTGATGCTCTATTCATCCACCAAGTTCGCCATCCGCGGCCTGACCCAGGTGGCTGCTCGCGATTTGGCCAAGGAGGGCATTACCGCCAACGCCTACGCCCCCGGCATTGTCAAGACGCCCATGATGATGGACATCGCTCATCAGGTGGGGGTCAACGCCGGCAAGGATGACGAGTGGGGCATGTCCACCTTCTCGGACGGCATCGCCCTGGGGCGGCTCTCTGAGCCGGAGGATGTGGCCAATGCCGTAGCCTTCCTGGCCGGACACGACTCCGACTACGTAACCGGCCAGACCCTGATCGTGGACGGCGGCATGCAATTCCAGTGAGTCTGCAGCAAGGATTCGCCCACATATGATGGACCCCCGCTGACCGGTTCTGCACCACAGCGAGGGTCTATTACCACTCAAGTATCGTTCAGGCGTTGAAAACGTACTTGTCCAGACGATCCATGGCCTCCTGGACCCGGCTCAAAGGCAGCGCCAGGTTCATGCGGATGGCACAGGGAGCCTTGAACTGCCGCCCATCCTGAACAGCCACGCCCACATCCCAGGCCCGCTTCAACAGCTGGTCCAGGCTCAGATCATGCTTCTTGCACCATGGCGTGCAATCAAGGAAGAGCATGTAGGTGCCCTGGGGCTTGGCAAGCTCGACTCCCTCGAAATGCTGCCGGATGTAATCGTAGGCGAAGTCGACATTGCCGGTCAGGACCTGCCGAAGTTCGTCCACCCACTCCTGGCCTTGGGGCTTGTAGGCCCCGATCAGGGCATGCATGGACAGCACGTTCATGTCGTTGTAGTGGGCCTTGGACCCCTTGGCCACAATCCTGTCGCGCAGGTACTTGTTATAGATGATGTGGTAGGAGCCGACCATCCCGGCCAGGTTGAAAGTCTTGCTGGGCGCATAGAAAGCAGCAGTTCTGTTGCGGGCATCCTCGCTGACCGACTGGGTGGGGATGTGCTTGTGGCCCGACAGAATCAGATCCGACCAGATCTCGTCGGAGATGACCACGCAGTCGTTCTCCTTATATACCTCCATGGCCTTTTCGATCTCCCACTTCTCCCAGACGCGACCACAGGGGTTGTGCGGGCTGCAGAAGACCGCTACATGGATGTTGTGTTCCTTGAGCTTGCGGTCCATGTCCTCGAAGTCCATGCGCCAAACGCCCTGCTCGTCCTTCTTCAAGGGGCTGTGCACGATGTGGTAGCCGTTGTTTTCGATGCAGGACGTGAAGCCGACATAGGTCGGGCTGTGGAGCAATACCGCATCGCCGGGCGCCGCAAAGGCGGTCAAAGTCGAGACGACACCACCCAGGACTCCGTTCTCATAGCCGATATCCTCGGCCGTCAGGCCCTCCACACCATTGCGGGTGCGCTGCCAGTTGATGATGGCATTGTAGTACTCGTCAGTGGGATTGAAATAGCCGAAAGCCGGATGCTTGGCACGCTCGATGATGGCCTCGGGTATGGTCGGCACCGTAGGGAAGTTCATATCGGCCACCCACATGGGAATGACATCGAAGCCCTCCTTGGGAGGGTCGGGGGCGAATCCAGGCTCGGCACCCAGACCGTCAACCGCAATGGCGTCCTTGCCGTGCCTATCCATGATGCTGGTGAAATCGTACGTCATTAGTCAACCTCTCATCCCGTACAGATGCGCTCGCAGCGACCTTCCGCCAGTCTACAGCCGTGGGCTCCATCAGAGTGTCTGCGTCTAATACCAGAGCGGCAATGCTACTATCTGGCTTTAGTCAGTGGATGGGGTGACAGAATGAGAGCATCAAAGCCCATTTCATCTTCTCTGCAGCTTTTCGTCCCGCTAGTGGACTTCCTGGGAAAAATCCTCGGACCCAAGACGGAAGTAGTGCTTCAGAGCGTCAAGGATTTCTCGCATTCGGTGGTTGCCATCGCCAACGGCAACTTGAGCGGACGCACCATAGGCAGCCCCGCCACTGACCTGGTCCTGCACATCTGGCAGAACCACGAATACGACCAGCACAACTATCTGACCCACTGCACCAGCTACACCGTCCAGGGACACCCTATGGTCTCCTCTACTCTGTTCGTACGAAATTCGAGGGGACGGGTGATCGGCTTTCTCTGCATTAATTTTGACAATTCCGGCTTCCGACAGGCCAGTCAAGAGCTCAGGCGGGCCAGTGCTTATCTGGACGCTCTGGGACTGGCCGATCCTACTGCCGAGCTGAAAGACGATAGGGCCTTACCAGGACAATCGGAGGCCGAGAACGGGACCGACCAATCGACCCGTGAAGTGCTCTCAGTCAACACAGATGAAGTAGTTACGCATAATATTGCCGAATTCGCCGCAGATCTTGGCATTCCTCCCGTAAGGATGAACCGGCAGGAGCGACTGCAGCTGATCACGCGCCTGGATGGGTCAGGGGTCTTCTTGGTCAAAGGCTCGGTGGATACCGTTGCACGGGCTCTGGGGATCTCCTCCCCCAGCGTCTATCGCTATTTGCATACGATACGCAATGCGGCTGCAGACCCTGATCAGAGCACCTCGGCTCGCCCTGCTCAGCTTTGACACACCCCCTCCAAGGTGTATGATTAGCAACAGATATACGGGGGACGTATACACGATGGACCTACAGGGGCTGAACTATTTTCAGGCCCAGAGGAGATGTACATGCGTATAGTTTCCCGGCATAAGCCGACGGCTCCGACTCGAGCACGTCCCGTATTCTTTTCCCTGATAAATTCCCATACTTAGCGGTTCTACGGAAACGCTTCCGGATTATTGTGTCATGCGCAGATCCTATGGCTGTCTACGTATGCACGCTTGGGGCACCGAGAAGTGGATATACACCGAGGGTGCTCTATGATCCGACATAAAAAACGCGCCTAGCTCTTTTCCCCCGGCTTACATGTGAAGCCATACATATATGCATCGGTGAATCATGGATGCTAGAGCTAGGCGGCGAGAGGACGGCCCCGACATTAGCCGGGGCTGGTCCTTCTACTAAGACTATCAAGAAAGTTCGAGGCGCAAAACCTTCGCTATTCCACTGGCAGTCACTGAAGACGCAGGCCAGTTCTGAGATAAAACTTTGAACTCTTAATTCATTCCATGAATTTAAGCCCCGGAACTTAGAAAGTTCCGGGGCTTGCTTGTGTGGGGCCTCAGGGGCTTGAACCCTGGACCGAACGATTATGAGTCGTTTGCTCTAACCGACTGAGCTAAGGCCCCGCGCCGTTCGTACCGGCCAGAGTCATGGTATCAAAACGACTCGTCATCAGCCAGATCCGGGTTGTCGGACCTACTTGGTGATTTGATTGTAGACAGGCAGACCCATGTATCCGAAAGGAGCCTGGCGAACCTGCTTGCCGGCTACTGCGGAGACCTTCCTGTACCAGAGCGGCAGCACCGGAAGATCTTTGAAGAGAACGGCTTCGGCCTGGCGGTAATCCTGCATGGCTTCATCCTGATCGGTCTTGGAGGCGGCACGGGAAAGGATGGCATCATATTCGGTGCTCTTGTAGTCTCCATTGTTCAGACCCTTGCCATCGGCCTGGCTGGAGGCATACCCCTGAACCAAGTAGCCTTCGGGGTGGGGATAGTCCGAGGTGATGCCCGAGTTGAAAATACTGTTGACCTGACGGTTATGAACCGCCGTATTGAATTCCTTGCCCGTCGGGAAGATATTCGGTGCCGTCTTGATTCCCAGAACCTGGGCGTACGCATGCAGAACCGCGTCAACCCAATCCTTGTCGGTTCCGTCGGCACTGTAAGCGATGCGAAGCGTGCCCTCCCAGGGAGCGATGGCGTCAGCCTCCTTCCAAAGTTTACGAGCCTGGTCCGGATCGTGCTTCAGTACCTCTTTACCTTTGATGTCGGAAGCATTCCCCTTGATGGTAGGGGCGAGGAAATCAGTGGCCGGCGTAACCGTACCAGCGAAGACCTTATCAGCTATTTTCGCGCGATCCAGAGCATACGACAGAGCCTTCCGGCGAAGAGCGCCCTCCTGCCCCTGGAAATGCTGCAAGCCCTGCGGAATGGTCAGGGACCGGAAGGCCGGCCCCGGCTTTATCAAGGGCTGCAGGCCCGAATCGGTATGGAAGGTTTTCAGGCGAGAGACCGGAACCGTATCAAGCACGTCCAGGTGACCGGCTTGAACATCGGCATAGGCGGCATCGAGGCTCTGGTAGTCTCTGAACTCCAGGCTTCCGTTCTTAGCCTTGCGCGGTCCCTTGTATGCAGGATCTTTCTCCAGCTTGATCCCCTGATTGGGCACCCATGATTTGAAGCGGTAGGGTCCGTTCCCGATCGGTTTCTTGCCGAAAGCCTTGATGTCCTTGTAGGCGGACGTGGGCAGGGGAAGGAAGGCCACATCTCCCACCTTGTAGGGGAAGGAGGAATCCGGCTTGCTCATGGTCACCTCCAGGGTCAAGTCGTCAACCACCCGGAGACCGGACAGGGTAGCCTTGGGGTCGCCATGCTCATCCTGCACTTGCTCGTATCCGGCGATGGTCGAAAAAGCCGAGGCACCCAACTGCCCATTGGCCGCATTCGCTGCGAAGGACCAGGAATCCGCATAGGTCTTGGCTGTGATCTTCTCACCATCGCTGAAGGTGAGTCCCGGTTTAAGGACGATCGTGTACCGGCTGGCATCCTCATTGGGAGTAATCGATTTGGCCTGAACCAGGGTCATCCCGCCTTGGGCATCGAAGGTCACCAACCCATCGAAGAGCTGGGTCACCACCTTCCAGCCTGCGGTGTCGTTGGTGCTGGATGGAATCAGAGGAGCAGTGGGTTCGGCATTGTTGACGCTGATGGCGGCCTGAGGGTCAATCCGGTCTTCTTTGGAAGTCTGGGAGGTGCCGCAGGCGCCCACTGCCAGGATGAGTGGCAACACCGCTGCTGCGATGTAGGAACGAAGCTTGGTCATGATAGGACCCTTCCTGCCCGGTACGGGCTGTCACAGATGCGCAAGAAACACTGAGTCGATAAACATATGGTCAATACAGTCGGTTGGGCGATGATGCCGATATTCAGACCTGCCTGACATCTTGCCCGGATGCCAGCCGATCCAGAGCACCAGTGCTGCCGATGGCCCGGAAGAGGAACCAGCTGACCAGTCCAGCCAGAACCACTCCACTGATCAGTTCGCAGATGGTGCCGATGATCCCCCTCGGGCTGAAGAGGGAGACCCCCTGATAGTAGAAAGCCAGGAGAAAAGCGTTATAGACCAAGGCTATCAGGATACCCCCCAGAAGGGTCGTTCCCAGGGTCCACCGACGGTAGCGGAATATTCCGAAGGCCAGCTCCGCGCAAAGGGCCTCGACGATGGCCTCCACCAAAATCATCGGCACGTTGTAGGCGTTGCCAGGCAGAATCTCGACCAGGACGCTGATGATGCCGACATAGACGGCCGCGCCTGGCTTGCGCAGTATCAATAGGGACAGGGTGCAGGGAAAGTAGAAGACCCCATGCAGAAGGGCCGCCGCCCCGGGAAGAAGGGCCGTCATCAGCGGGAATATCCACGAGGCAAGCAGGCTGGCCAACCAATAAATTAATCCCGACACCGCGCCCAGGCCGGCGCCGACCGCTATGTCAAGCGGCCTCCAGCGCAACCGATGAGATGTGGAAACCCGATCCTGCTGCTGCTTCTCCGTCATTGATACTCCCTTGTGACCGTCATAGAGCGGACGGCCCCTTGCTCATGCGCACAGCGATAGGAAGGGACCCGCCCAAGCCGGCAAAGCCCCGTCCGGCGTTCCTTGACCTGCGCATGCCGGGCGGGAACGTCGACTCAAGGCTACCCCGACCAGGGCGGCAGAACCAGGGTCTGGTCATAGGTCTTGCTTATAGGCGGCCATCCGCCGGCCTCGCCTTGCTTATCAGCCCGGCGCATAAGTCAGAAGTCCCCACTACCATGAATGCAGTTTGCACTGTCTTTCTATGGTTCTGTGAGGTAGCTTCTTGGCCGAATTCATTTATCAGATGATCAAGGCGCGCAAGTCCTTCGGCGACCGCGTCATCCTGGACGATGTGACCCTGAGTTTCCTGCCCGGCGCCAAGATCGGCGTGGTGGGCCCCAATGGCATGGGCAAGTCCACCCTGCTGCGGATCATGGCCGGCCTGGACACGGTCAGCAACGGCGAGGCACAGCTCACCCCCGGCTATACGGTAGGCATTCTCCAGCAGGAGCCGCCGCTGGACGAGGACAAGACCGTGGGCGAGAACATTCGCATGGCCTTCGGCGACATCATGAGCAAGGTGGATCGTTTCAACCAGATCGGCGAGCAGATGGCCGACCCCAACGCCGATTATGATGCCTTGATGACCGAGATGGGCCAGCTCCAGGAGCAGATCGATGCCGCCAACGGCTGGGATCTGGATTCCCAGCTGGACCAGGCCATGGATGCCCTGCAGTGCCCCGACCCGGACACCCCGGTCTCGGTCATCTCGGGGGGCGAGCGCCGACGGGTGGCCCTATGCCGGCTGCTGCTGGAAGCACCCGATCTGCTGCTGCTGGACGAGCCCACCAACCATCTGGACGCCGAGTCCATCCTCTGGCTGGAGCAGTACCTGCACACCTACAAGGGTGCCGTCCTGGCCGTGACCCACGACCGGTACTTCCTTGACAACGTGGCCGAATGGATTTGCGAGGTGGATCGTGGCCACCTCTACCCCTACCAGGGCAACTACTCCACCTACTTGGAGACCAAGGCCAAGCGTCTGGAGGTCCAGGGGCAGAAGGATGCCAAGCTGGCCAAGCGGCTCAACACCGAACTGGAATGGGTCCGCTCCTCTCCCAAGGCCCGGCAGGCCAAGAACAAGGCCCGCCTGGAGCGCTATGAGCAAATGGAGAACGAGGCCCGGAACAACAAGAAGCTGGATTTCTCCGAGATTCAGATTCCGCCGGGGCCCCGCCTGGGCTCCAAGGTGCTGGAGGCCGAGCACATCCACAAGGCCTTTGGCGACCGCGTCCTGATCGACGATCTGAGCTTCACCCTGCCTCGAAACGGCATTGTGGGCGTCATCGGCCCCAATGGCGTGGGCAAATCCACGCTCTTCAAGACCATCGTGGGCCTGGAGCCACTGACATCGGGCTCCTTGGAAGTCGGCGACACGGTCAAGATCTCCTACGTGGATCAGAACCGCGAGGGCATCGACCCCAATAAGAACCTCTGGGAGGTAGTCTCCGGAGGGCTGGACTTCATCGAGGTAGGCGGCGTCGAGGTGCCCACCCGCGCCTATGTGGCCTCCTTCGGCTTCAAAGGTTCAGATCAGCAGAAACCGGCCGGTGTCCTGTCGGGCGGCGAGCGCAACAGACTAAACCTGGCACTCACCCTCAAGCAGGGCGGCAACCTCCTCCTGCTGGACGAGCCAACCAACGACTTGGATGTGGAAACCCTGGAGAGCCTGGAGAACGCCCTGTTGGCCTTCCCCGGATGCGCTGTGGTCATCTCCCACGACCGCTGGTTCCTGGACCGGATCGCCACCCATATCCTGGCCTGGGAGGGCACAGATGAGAACCCGGCTTCCTGGTACTGGTTCGAGGGCAACTTCCAGGCCTACCAGGAAAACAAGGTCAAGCGTCTGGGCGAGGAGGCCTCCAGGCCCCACCGCATCCACCGCAAGCTGACCCGCTGAACGAATACACCACAAGGGATTGAGGGCCGAGGAGAAGCATGAGCACCGAGGATGGAGCACTGGCCCAGGCCATCGCTGGGCTGAACCTGCAGGAGCAGCAGCCTGACGATGGCCGTTCCCGTTTTCTGGGCAAATCGTTGGACTTCCCCACTGGCCGCCTCTATGGAGGCCAGCTGTTGGGCCAGGCCATCATGGCCGGCGGTCGGACCGTGCCCGAGGGTCGTCTGCCCCATTCGATGCACGCCTATTACCTGCGTACCGGGCTCCTGGAGCAGGACGTTCAAGCAGAAGTCGAGACCATCCGTGATGGACGTTCTTTCTCCTCCCGACGAGTTGATCTGCATCAGGGGGAACGGATCATCCTGAATGCCATGCTCTCCTACCAACAGGTCGGCCAGGAGGGCATCCGCTATGCCGACCCCATGCCGACGGGGCTGCCTGACCCGGAGGACCTGCCTGGCTCCCGGGAACTGATGGAGCCCTATGCTGATCAGTCCTCTTTTGCGGATTATTACGCCCATCAGAGCCCCTTCGATATGCGCCACGTCGGCGGCACGGTCCTGCTGGATGATGCAGAGGAGGCAGGCAACAGGGATTCCGACGATGACAGCAAGAGTCGCCAGGCCGTTTGGAGCCGCACCCAGGGAAGAGCCGACCTGGACCCGCTGATGCGCCGAGCCCTGCTGGCCATGGAATGCGATCAGATCATGATGGAGCCCGCCCTGCGTCGTGCCGGGCTGAGCATGACCACCCCGGGGATCTCCTTCGCTTCCATCGACCATGCCATGTGGTGGTATCAGGATCTGGACCCCTGCGACTGGCACTGCTTTATTCAGGAGTCCCCCGTGGCCGACCACGGACGCAGCCTGTGCATGGCCAAGGTCTACAACCGCCAGGGTGACCTAGCTGCCTACATGGTTCAGGAAGCCATGATCAGGGTACCCAAAGACTGAGCGCTCACTAAGTCATCATGTATTGTACCCAATCAGGGGATCACCAGTGAGGTCGACAGCGGGCCGACTTGCTTCAGAAATTTCTCAGCAATGACCTTGAAGGCTGGTCAGTGACGCTTTTCACTGGAATCGGCCTTTACCTCCGCTCTTTCAGCGGTATCGGCCGCATCGGCCATGGGTCTGCGCGAGGACTTGCGTCGATCCGGGTTCTCAGGACCGTCATCTGGGGGCAGTTGACAGAGCCACTCCCCAACAGCCCCCGCCACCACATCGATCAGACAGACCAGGGAGGCGACCAGGCACTCCTGCATGACCCGCGTGTAATAGGGCGCGGCTGCATGGCCCATGCTGATCAGTGCCTGACTGCCGTACCAGCCCAACAGGGCAGCGCAGGCAATGCCCAAGGCCTTGCTCATGATCAGCACGTTGACCGCGAAGCGCAGATCCATCTGCTTGCGGTCTCCCTTGGCGTAGCGATGCACCTGGAAGGCCATGATCAGAATGGCTACCCCCAGCAGGAAGAGCAGCACGCTGACCAGCCAAGGAACCCCCATGAGATCCGTCCTGGTGGACATGCCCAGTTCCGAGATGCCGGCACCTCCCATCAGCCCAAGGACCAGGGCGACCAGATAGTGCACAAGCGGCGTGCGGCGGGCCTTCATAACAGCCCGTCCAGAATCCAGTCCTCCGAAACCAGGCTGATGCGGTCACGGTCAGGAGCACGGTTGGCCAGGCTGGCCAGGCAGGACCCGCCAGCACCAGGCAGGCAGTGTTCAGGCTCCAAATACGCCCAGGGAGTCACAATGCGCGAGGGAGCATCGGCGGTCAGCAGAGGCGGACGGTCCTGGGAAGACAGCAGCGAGCCGTCCGAGGTTTCCACCTCCACCACATCGGCATCCAGCCCGCCCATCTGTCTGATAGGGGCTGCCACCATGTCTAGAGCCGACCGCAGCTCCTCCAGATTCAGCGGCGTCTGCAGAATAACCACGGCCGATAGACGCTGATCCCCCTGATCATCCCGGTAGGCGTACAGGGGCGAGATGCCGACCAGCTGACTGCCGGGGATCCCGTCCAGAGCCGCCAGAGCACGGAGCATAGTCAACCGGTCGGTTCCCGATGCTCCCTCCAGCGCAATAACATCACGCATCAGAAGACCCTGTGGCTTGGCACCCTCAACAGGCGACTGACTGGGCGCTTCGCTATCATTCTCCTGATCCGAGGGCAAGCCGTTCTGCGTGGAGGAGGTCACAGGGTGACGCAGCCGGGCCCGTGCCGCATGGCCGGCATCAGCCTGACCAGACAGGAGGAAGGAGGGATGCCCTAAAGCAGTATTCCCGCTGCCGCTGACTCGTCCAGATTCCATGCTGGCCGGGTTGCCTTCCACCTGATCGTCGGCCGCACGCTCAAGGGTGACGCCCACCTGAAAGTCGACCCCTGTTCCCTGGTCGGCACCCAGACGGGTGACCGTGACCCGGGTGCGGCGGATCTGGTGGGAGAGCAGGATGGCATCAGCCACCTTGGCAGTCATGGATTCCAGAATCTCATCAGCCGGCTCGTTTTGGATCAGGTTGACGATCCGACGGACAATTTGCACATAGTCCACGGTCTGAGTGCCGTCGTTGAGCCTGCCTGCCTCACTCAAATCCAGGTAGAGAACGGCATCGACCTGGTAGGTGAACCCTGGCTTCTGCTGACCGTGCAGGGGTGCGACCTTGATGGAACTCAAACGGATGGAATCCATGATGTACGCTCCTCCCTCGCCTTGGAACATTCGATGCCGCACAGCCCGGAACCATATACTTCACCGGGCCGATTCGGAATTCAGTGCTGGTCCTCTGTGGACGACCCGTTCACGCTGCGCCTGAGCTCCTCAGGGATCTCCACAGGGGGCTGCTCGGAGTCCGGCCGATCCGGCGCAGACAGCCAGAGCTGGCGCTCGGGAGCCTTGCGCAAGCCTGCGAAGACCGCAGCCAGCTCGTCCTTGTTCAGGGTCTCCTTGACCAAGAGCTGCCGGACAAGCTCGTCCAGCACGTCACGGTTCTCAGTGATGATCCGCCAAGCCTCTTCGTGAGCCGTCTCGATAAGATTGTGGACTTCCTCATCGATGGCCTCGGCCGTCTTCTCGGAGTAGTTGTGCGGCTTCAGGGCATCGAGTCCGGCATCCTGGTCATTCTCATCAGCCCACTTGATGGCACCCAACTTGGAGGAGAATCCATATTGCAGGACCATCTGCCGGGCTATGCTGGTGGCCTTCTCGATGTCATTGGAGGCGCCAGTGGTCGGGTCATGGAAGACCACCTCCTCCGCCACGCGGCCGCCCATGGCATAGGCCATCTGGTCCAGCAGTTCGTTGCGGGACTGCGAGTAACGGTCCGTGGTGGGCATGACCGCGGTGTAGCCCAGGGCCCGCCCGCGAGGCAGAATGGTCACCTTGGTAACCGGGTCGGTGTGGTGCAGGGCCGCAGCCACCATGGCGTGGCCGCCCTCATGGTAGGCGGTGTTGCGCATCTCGGCCAGAGCCATGCCCTTGGTCCGCCGCCGAGGTCCGCTCAGCACGCGGTCGATGGCCTCGTCGATGGCCCGGTTGTCGATCAGCTGGGCATCGGAACGCGCAGTCAGCAGAGCAGCCTCGTTGAGCACGTTGGCCAAGTCGGCACCGGTGAAGCCGGGCGTCCGCACGGCCACAGTGTGCAGATCCACGTCAGGCACGAAAGGCTTGCCCTTGGCATGGACCTTGAGGATGGCTTCACGGCCCTCAAGGTCGGGGGCTTCCACAGCCACCTGACGGTCGAACCGGCCGGGCCTGAGCAGGGCCGGATCCAGAATGTCGGGACGGTTGGTAGCTGCAATGATGATCAGGTTGGTGTCATTGTCGAAGCCGTCCATCTCCACCAGCAGCTGGTTCAGGGTCTGCTCGCGCTCGTCATGGCCACCGCTCATGCCGGAGCCGCGCTTGCCGCCCACAGCATCGATCTCGTCGATGAAGATGATGGCCGGCGCATTCTTCTTGGCCTCATCGAATAGGTCGCGCACTCGAGAGGCGCCCAGTCCGACGAACATCTCGACGAAGTCAGAGCCTGCCATGGAGTAGAAGGGCACGCTGGCCTCACCGGCGATGGCCCTGGCCAGCAGGGTCTTGCCGGTTCCAGGAGGGCCATAGAGCAGGACGCCTCGGGGTATGCGGGCACCCAGGGCCTTGTACTTGGAGGGATCCTTGAGGAATTCCTTGATCTCCTCCACCTCCTGGACTGCGGCCTCCTCGCCGGCTACGTCCGAGAACTTGGTCTTGGGGGTCTGCCCGTCGCTGAGCTTGGCGGAGTTCTTCTTGCCCCCCATGCCGAACATGCCGCCGCCGGCTGCCGAGGACATGCGCGAGAGCAGGAACCAAAAGACCCCCAGAATGATCAGCATGGGCAGGATGGAGGAAATCAGGTAGCTCATCATGCTGGTCTGTGGCACCACCGAGTTGTACCCCTCGGAGGGCTTGGCCTTCTCCACGGCCTTGACCACCTGCTGCCCCTGGGCCTCCACGTAGTAGAACTGTACGTCCTTGCCGAAGTTCTTGGAGGTGCGGTTGCCACGGAAGCCGGGTACATCCTTGACGAAGTCGCTATTGAGCTTGAGCTCGACGACCTGCATTTTCTCGGTGATCTCGGCCTTCTTGACCATGCTGCTGCGGTCGTTCAGCAGCTCCAGGCCATCCTGGGTGTCGATGGTCTGTGCGCCATTCTGGCTGCTGAAGAAACCGAAGATGGCCAGGATGATGACCACGGCCAGAATCCCCCAGAGCCAGGGGGAACGCCAGAAGGGGCGGTTGCCCCCATTGGGGCCAGAACCGTTGTTGCCCAGGTTGAAGTTGAAGGGGTTGTTGCCCTTGTCGCCGTTGTCCTTGCCCCCATTGGGCGGACCCTGCTGCGGTCCCTGCGAGTAGCTCATGACTGCTCCCCCTGATCCTGATGATCCTGTTCCTGGGTCGGGTCCATGTATTCCTCGGACCTGAGTACGGCTATCGAGTCCAGATTACGGTACTGCTCGTCGTAATCCAGCCCAAAGCCCACAACGAATTCGTCGGGTATGGCGAACCCTGGATACTTGACATCCACCTCGACCTCGTGTCGCGAAGTCTTGTCCAGCAGAGTGAAGATCTCCACCGATGCAGCCCCTCGCTCTTTGAGATGCTCAACCAACCAGTGCAAGGTGTAGCCGGAATCGATAATATCCTCAACGATCAGAATATGCCGACCGCGCACATCGCAGTCCAGATCCATCCTGATGTCCAGGTCTCCCTCAGAAACGCTGGTCTTGCCTGCCGGATAGCTTGAGATGCTCATGAACTCGATCTGAACCGGAATGGTGACGGCCTGTGAGAGGGCGGCAAGCGTGTTGAAAGCCCCCTTGAGCACGGCCAGCATGATCGGGTTCTTGCCCCGGTAATCCCGGCTGACCTGCTCGGCCGTCCGGTTGATCAGCTCTTCTATCCGTTCCTTGGACACCAGTTCATGGTCGATATGGGATTGAATATCAGCGATGCGCATGGTCTCCATCATTGCATATGAGAATGACTTGACCCTTACGGATTGCTGTATGGGAGCTGGGAAAGCGGGGGCCCTGCTGGCCGTGCCATCGGCAGACCAAATCATCCAGGGCCCGGACCTGCACGGCCGTGAACCGTATGCCCAGCGTGGTCAGCACCTGGGCCAGCAGGCGGGTGCGAAGAGCCGGATGGCAGTCGGCCAATCCGCGGGCATCCAAGCGGGCCAGCACCCCTTTGGCCCTCTGGTCCGAATCGGGGCGGGTGACCAGCCGCTGGGACAACCCATCGACCTGGGTGTCCAAGTAATCCTGATCCAGGCGGGCCATATCCGCGCCAAGGGCCAGGCGGCGGGCCATGTCCCGGCCAGCGAAGCGATTCAAGGCGGGCAGCAGGTCGTGGCGGATCCGCGAGCGCAGCGGCAGCGTCTCGGGAAGCCTGGAATCAGTCGGCTGATCATCGCCGTTGGTAGGGTCATCCCACCAGTTGATCCCCTGCTGACGGCAGATAGCCGTGGTATCCTTCCGGTCCAGGTCCAGAAAGGGACGCAGGTAACGCATTCCTCCACGCTCCACATGCCGAGCCATGCCGGTGATGGCATCCAACCCTTGGGAACGAATCAGACCGATCAGCACCGTCTCAGCCTGATCATCACGGGTGTGCGCCAGAAGGACGGCCTTGGCTCTTAGCTCTAAGGCCTGCCCGGAGAGGGCCTGGTAGCGGGCTGCACGAGCATCGGCCTCGGGGCCAGCCGAGGTGACCGGTACATTCACCCTGGTGATGCGGACCGGATCCAATCCCAGCTTCCGGCAGGTTCCAGCCGCCCGCTCAGCGACCTTATCCGAGTCAGGCATCAGACCATGATCGATCAGCAGGGCCCCGCACCGCAGCCCGGTCATATCGGCCACCAGGTGGGCCACACAGGCCAGTGCCAAGGAATCCCGGCCTCCCGAGCAGGCCACCAGAATCAATGGGGCATCCCGATCGGGCTGATGCACCCCGTGATGAGCGAACCGCTGATCCTGCAGGCCCAGGCCCTCCCCTTCAAGGGTCGAACGCAGGAGCCCCACCGCCTTTTTCATTGCCGCTGAATAGACCATGGTCCAGGCTTCTTCCTGCTCAAATCCGATCCAAGGATCCGACCAAGGTGTCCACAGCCTGTCTGGCAGCAGCCACATCCTCGGAATCGTTGATGACCACAGCAAAGACCAAAACACCTCCGGAGCGACGAATCACATTGCCCGTAAGCGAGGTCACCTGATCCAGAGTGCCGGTCTTGACCCGAATCAGTCCATCAGCCTGGTCATCCACCTTTCGGCTGGCCGCTGTGCCGGTCAGGCCCACTACAGACAGGCCCTTGACTAGGGGGGTCAAGCCCTTGTCGGCAAGAGCCAGCTGCTGGACGTCAGCCAAGGTGCCCACCCGCAGGACAGAACCGGGGGTAAGCCCCGAGCAGTCGGCCATGTTGAGGCCCGCGGTGTCCACGCCCAGTTTGTTCAGCGTGCTGATAACGGCTTTCACAGCCCCAGCTGGGCTGTTGGGCATGTTCAGGGCCAAGGCGGTCAGACGGCCGAAAAGCTCGGCCAGGCTGTTGTCGGAGTTGCGCAGCATCAGCGACATGATCTCGCTGAGCCGCGCCGAGCGGATACGGGCCAGAACCCTGCCCTGGGCATGATCAGCCCGTTCGGGCCCTTGGGCATGATCGACCTGGATCCCGGACTCCATCAGGCTGCTGGCGAAGGATACGGCAGCGGCCTCCGCCGGGTTTTCGACCCTGGGCAGGTAGACCCCTGCATCTGGGTAGGCGACAGGCTCAGTGCGTCCCTGCCGAGCCTCATCCACAGCCATGGAGACAGGCACCTGGAAGTAGATTCCATCAGGATTATTTTCTGCAATGCCCTCCGGCTCCCGATCGTCGCCGAAAAGCGTGTCTTGGTAGGCCAGGGACACTCGGTCGATCCCCTGCCGGTGCAGAGCCTGAGCCGTCTTCTCGGCCAGAGTCCCTAGTCCGGCCCGGCCATTGACATGCAGGGGGTCGTCTTTGCCCACCCCCAGGAGCATATCGCCGTGACCGTGCAGGGTCAGCGTTGCCTGCGAGGGGGTAGAGGAATCCAGAACCGCCTCGGTATCCAGCTGTGAGGACATGTCCAGAACAGAGGCGGCTGCGGCTGCGGTCAGGGTCTTCATAGTGGAAGCTGGCTGGCGTTCCTGATCCGCGTTTTTCTGGGCCAGCACCCGTCCGTCAGCCTGTCGTATGACCAACGAGTACCCATTGCCCAGGCCCGGTGCACTGGCGAAAGCATCGACCAGCTGCTGGACCTGGCCGGCATCCACTGCAGACCCAGGCTTGTCCGCGGCGAGGGTCGGAGGATCTCCTACCATGACCGCAGGAGGAACCGAGGAATGGCTGGTCTTGGCCAAGGTCAGCGGTCCGGGCACCAGGTCGGCCAGATCCATGCCTGCATAGCCGACGACCAGTATGACAGCCACAAGCATGGCCAAGGCCACCCGCCAGCGTCGCTTGATCCGCCGACGACGTGTCATGCGCAGCTGATGTCTGTCACCCAATTGCTCACTCCCGGACTTGCCTTCGCCAACCGAGTTCGAATCGGTAGGCACCAACCAACTAGCCTAGTACTGGCCCTTCCACTGTCTCAGGACTGCAAAGCGGCATAGCGATCCAGAGTCAGCAGAATGGCCGACTGACGACGATCGAAGATTCGAGACCCTATAGCGACACCAATGGCAAGCACAATCAGACCGTTCGCCAGTGCGACCGGCAGGGGCAGCCAGAGCGGAAGAATCCCTCCCGTGGTCATGGCCAGTAATGCCACCAGGAAGGTGGGCAGCATGATCACCAGGCTAGCCAGCAACTGCATCAACGGCAGGAAGCCTTGGGCAACGGCACGCCCCTGCGGTGAGGTGAAGGGTTGGTCCATGGAGGGCACCGGATAGATCAGCAGAGCCGAGAAGACCTGGGCAACTCCCAGCCCAGACAGGAGCAATCCTAAGGTCACAGCCAGCATATCCAGGGAGATGACCAGATCTCGTCCCCCCTTCATCGCCCCGGAAAGCGCCAAAGTCACCAGCCCAAGCAGGAGTATGCAGGGCATGGCCACGCTCAGATGGCTCCAGACACGCGACAGCCGGTCCTCACGACCCTTCACTCCCGCCGCTATCTCCATGCGCAGGGCAAGCCCATCGTAGGCCAATGAGTTACCCTCGGGAACCTCCAGCGCCCAGGCGCCCACAACCGGTCCCAGCCATAGCATCATGGGCATCTGACGGAAGATTATTGCATATACAATCACCACGACCAATAGAAGCGGATAGCTAATAAGCTTGCGAGAGTCCTGACGAAGATAGATCAGCAATCGCGCAGCCATAGCATCCACAACGTTCTGGGACCGGCCCAGCATCCCCAGCCCCTTGGGAGCGGTCGACCGTTCAGCACTCGCTCCAACATGCAAGCGGTCATGACGCAGACACAACATGCCGATCATGAAGCAAAGAGCCAGGGTGGCCAGCTCCATCAACAGGCGTCCGACCAGAGCCCACCATGATCCCGAAAGGAGATCCTCCGGCAGATGGGCAGCGGCGCCCAATGGCGTCCAGGCCAGTATGTCGGCCGCGGTCTTGAGGGAGTCAGTGTCGACAGCCATGCCATCCATAATCCCGCTGTCCAGCAGAGAGGGCAGCATGCACAAAAGCATGATCACCACGGTGACCAGCAGATAGAGTCCGGATCGGGAGCGCTGAGAAACCATCAAGGTACCGACCAGGTCCAAAACAGCCCGGGATAGGGCCAGCATCACCATGACAGCCAGCAGGGCTGCGATTACAGCCACGATCGCGGCTCCGACACCCGTGCGGGCATAGATGGCTGTCAGAGCGAGGAAGCAGCCAAGGCCGGTCAATCCTGCAGGCCCAGTCAGCCCGGCCAAGTAGAGCCCCACTTGCAGCTGGCTGTCAGGAATCCCATACAGAACGAATCGCGAAGAGCTCAGAATCGACCCCTGGCCCAGAAAAGCCAGTTGAATCAGGACCACTCCCAGAGTCAGCCCGACCAGGAACAGGACCAATATGGTTCCCATACGCTGCCGGTCGCCCGGACTAGCACTGGGCAGCCAGCCCCCGAGTGTCAGCGCGACCTGCCACGAGGCCAAGCAGATGCCTATGGCCATGAGCAAGCTGATGATGGCGCCGACCATCTGCCAGGAGGAGTGCTTGATGGTTCCCCAGGTAATGGACCAACGCATGGCGATGATGGTGGATGCCGTGCTCATTCCGTCCCCTGGTCTTCTTCGGACCCGGAACCGTTCAGCCAAGCAATTCGTTTAGCCTGGTGGCGGCCTCCGACAAGCTCCAGGAAGCGGTCCTCCAGATCCTCGCCGGCGGCGACCTGGGTCACCGTGCCATCAGCCCGAACCAGACCATGGTCAATGATGGCCACATGGGTGCACATCCGCTCCACCAGGGCCATGACATGCGAGGAAATGACCACGGTTCCTCCGGTATCGACATATTCGGCCAGGATGTCCTTGAGATTGGCGCTGGAGACTGGGTCAACCGATTCGAAAGGCTCATCCAGCACCAGAAGCCTAGGGGAATGAATCATGGCTGTGGCCAGGCAGATCTTCTTGGTCATGCCCGATGAATAATCACAGACCCGCTTGCCGCCGGCATCAGTCAGGTCGAAGGCCTCCAGGAGATCCCTAGCCCGGCCTAGAGCCTCAATACGGGGCATCCGTCGAAGCATACCCGAGTAAACCAGCAGTTGCAGACCTGTCAGCCTGTCGAAGATCTGATCGCCCTGGGGCATGACGCCGATGATCCGCTTGGCAGTATCCACGTTCGACCACACGTCCCTGCCCAGGATCATGACCTTGCCGGAGTCGGGCACCAGCATGCCTGTCATCATGTTCAGCGTGGTGGTCTTCCCTGCACCGTTGGGGCCAACTATCCCGTAGAAGGACCCCCTGGGAATATCCAGAGAGAGGGCGTTGACAGCAGGCCGGCCCCGGTAGCACTTGACCAAGGCACGGATAGAGACCGCTGCCTGTGGATCTGGCGGAGGGGCCATTACCGTTTGGACGGGCATACTGGGTGGTTGCGCTTCGTCGGACATGGCCTTAAGTCTACCGTATGCCCCTTCTCGCTGCCGATTAAGGGACGACTGGCCTTTAATGCCCTGAGTGCTCGATGGGCTTCCATCCCGGATTGGCGAAGATGGCCTGGAAGGAGATGGGCAGGTAGCTGAGCATGAAGATGGGGAAACTCAGGCAGTAGGCGAAAAGCTCTTTATTGGATGCGCCGATCTTGTCCCGCTCGGCCAGGACCGTCAGTGCGGCTAGGCCCATCATGGCCAAGACACCCAGCACTCCAGCTGCGATGCCATTGATCAGTTCGGTCACCTGGCTGGCCCAGGTCACGAAGCCCAGAGCCGGGAAGAGCAGACCGAAGAAGCAGCGGACCAGACCAAGGACGGTCAGCGGGCAGATCAGGATGGTCAAGTCCACGGCCGAGAAGTCGCGTTCACGGAAGGCCCGGGAAATCAGGGCAGGCCCGTAGTAACGGAAGACCTGAAGAAAGCCCTTGCTCCAACGCAACCGCTGCCGCCAGCTCTGCTTGAAGGTGACCGGCTGCTCGTCATAGAGGATGGCGGTGCCGCAATAACCGATGCGCTCGCCGTGCAGCACCGAGTCCATGGTGAACTCCAGGTCCTCGGTCAGCAGGTGGAACTTCCAGCCGTTGTTGCGCTCCATAACCTCCCTGGAGAACATGAACCCGGTGCCGCCCACGTGGCAGCTGGAGCCGATGACCATCCTTGAGGTGTTGAGGAACCGGGACTCACGAATGAACCATAGGGCCGAACCTGAAGAGACCCAGTTGTCCGAGAAGTTGACCGAGTTGCGGTAGCTGGTCAGTATGCGGAAGCCGGACTGGAAGGCCTTGTTCATCTCCTCGATGTAGTGGCGGTCCAGGAGGTTGTCCGCATCGAAGACGAAGTAGGCATCATAGCGGGAGTCAAGACCTCGATCGAGTATCTGCTCCAGCAGGAAGGTCAGAGCGTAGCCCTTGCCCACCTGGTTCGGATCCTGCCGCTCGACCACATGGCAGCCGAGTGACCTGGCCAGTCCGGCGGTGTCGTCAGTGCAGTTGTCGGCCACCAGCCATATGTCGATCATGGAGGATGGATAGGTCTGTTCCTTGATGGAATTGATCAGATGACCGACCACCTGCTCCTCGTTGCGGGCAGAAATAAGGACGGCGAATCGCTTGTCGAATGGGGCCTCGGGAAAGACCGTGGGCTTGGAGACAAAGGAAATGACGATGCAGATGGCCTGGTAGACGATGCCCACCCCGCCCAGCAACATCATCAGAACGTCCAATACTTTGAGCAGAGCCATCAGCGCCACTCCTTGCGGGGGTTATCCTCCCCCTCGGAGGCCTCGTCCGCAGTCTCGGTGCCCTTGAGCGGCCTGTGCCTTACGGGGGCTGAGGCGGACTTGGGTATGGGAACCGTGGCCGACTCATCCAGATCCTTGGCCGTCGGGGAAGAGGTCGGGTAGAGCTCGCGGGCAATCGTCATGACCGGATCGTCCACTCGGACCCTGGCGCTGGTCCCCTTGGCCGATCGGCTGCCCACATGGCTTGCCACCGGCTGAACCACGTGCTCATTGAAGGCCTCGACACCCTCGACCACCTTGGACTTGCCGACCGGCTTGGGATCCTGCATGAGTGGAGAGTCGATCAGCTCGTAGTGCTTGACCGAAGCTGAGAATATGGCCTGGAAGCTGGCCGCCAGAGGCAGGGCCAGGAAGGCACCCAGGGCGCCGAAGACCGCGCCCAGGGCCAGTACGGAGAGGAAGGCGATAGCAGGGTTGAGATCCATGGTCCGCTGGGAGATCTTGGGGGCCAGGATCATGTTTTCGATCTGCTGGTAGATGATGATGTAGACCAGCACAATCACAGCCATCAGCAGTCCGCGGCTTCCCCAGGCCACCACTACGGGAATGGCTCCGCCTATGTAGGTGCCGATGGTTGGCACGAACTGGGATACCAGCCCGCAGAAGAGGGCCAACGGCAGCCAATAGGGCACCTTCAGAATGACCAGAAAGACCGACATGCAGGCTGCGGAGATGAGCGCCAGAATGGTTCTGCTGAACAGGAAGCTGGAGATCTGGTCCTGGGCGATGGTCCAGACAAAAAGGAAACGGCGCTGGCTCTTGGGGGCCAGCCACTGGCAGAGGCTGCGGCGCAGTTTGGGCCCTGCGGCGGAGATGTAGTAGATGACCAGCAGGACGGTCATGATATTAATGAAGGACCCCACCAGGCCCACGGTGGTGTTCAGGGCCTGTCCTGCAAAGTCCGTCACCCATGAGGTCTGGATGTTCTTGACGATCTCCCCGCCAAGATCCTGCATGGCCGGCAGGTGCCAAGGGGTGCGGCTGGCGATGAATTCCGCCACCTGCTCATAGAGGGCTGGAGCCCCGTTGGCCATGCCGATGACCTGCTGAACCAGCAAATTGCCGAACATCCCCATAAGCACGATCACAATGATGATCAGACCTATCAACGTGACCGCAGAGGCTGCTCCCCGCCGCCAGCCATGTCTGACCAGTTTGATCACCAGAGGCTCCATGGCCAGGGAAACGAAGATGGCGATCACCACATCCAGCACCAGGAATTCGATCTTCCACCAGGAGGCGTAAGCGAACCAGGCCAGAAAGACCGCTATCGCTACATAGAGGAGGGCGCGGCCGAACCATTCCGGAGGTCGGCGCGGATCCCCCTTGGGCGGGAAGACCGTCGCGAAATCGAAGCGCTGCTTTTGCTCGTTGGCCATATGTTCCATTATCCCAAGATGGCTGACATGGCGGGCTATAGGGCACAGGTTGAGCCGACGGTGTATCCGGGCACACGTATCCTGAGGGGTATGTTGACCGTTTCCATAGTCATACCCGCCTGGAATGAGGAAGAACGAATTGAGGACTGCCTCCTGAACGCCACCAGGCAGAGCCAGGCACCCAAGGAGGTGCTGGTAGTCGACAACCACTCCACAGACGCAACGGCCTCCATCGTCCAGCAATTCATCGACCAGCACCCTGACCAGCACGTCAGGCTGCTCCACCAGGACAGCGAACAAGGGCTGATCCCCACCCGCAACTACGGACTTGACCGGGCAACCGGCGATGTGCTGGGCCGGATTGACGCCGACTGCATGCTTCGTCCCAATTGGGTTGAGGTAGTCTCCGGCATCTTCACCCGGGACCCCAAGGCCATGGGCGCCACTGGACCGGTGGCCTACTATGACATGCCAGGCAAGCGGATCGGACTCAAGGGCGACAACACCATCCGCAAGGCCATCTACCGGGCCGACGACGGGCAATACCTGCTCTACGGTTCCAACATGGCCCTGCGTGCCACGGCTTGGCGGGCCATACGCAGCCATGTCTGCAGGGACAAAGAAGACATCATGCACGAGGACGTCGATATCTCCCTGCACCTGATCGACCAGGGGTTCAAGACGGTCTACTGCAAGGACATGAACGTGGGCATCAGCGCCCGCCGGATGGACACCTCCTTCACATCCTTCCGCCACTACATGCAACGCTTCAAGAACACCTTCGACGCCCACCCGCAACACACCAGGGAGCAGAAGCCCGAGCACACCCTCTACGCCATCTACCCCATACTCAGAGCCTTCTACCCCGTCTACCAGAAGTACCTGGAATCCGCCGACATCAACCCTGCGGAACGTGTCTGGATCCGCGAACAGATGGAGCTCTTCCATCGCCGCGATCAGGAGCTGGATCAGGAGGATCACTGACCGGCGGACGGCACACCAGGTTTGCCTGGTCCATAGGGGGCGGGTATCATGGGCACGTTCGCCCCCGTCGTCTAACGGTTAGGACACCAGACTTTCAATCTGACAGCGAGAGTTCGACTCTCTCCGGGGGTACAAGTTTTACGGCATATAGATTTACATCTAGCCTGATGATTTATGATCTCGTTTTATTTCTGTTTCCTACTAAATAGAGATATGCGCACATAAGGCAAACCTTATATAGTTATACGCTTAGCTGTGATAACGGTGTTGAGATATTCTTTTGCTTTTGGCACTAAACGTGTAATTGCCATGCATCGTATAACTAAAGCTGTTTGCTTTTAGCAGACCTGAAGAGAATCATCACATCTGTCCTAATCCACATTTTGTAAAAAATAAAGTTGTTATTATCTTACCTGTTGTAAAAATAGATAAAATATCTGAAGCCCAATGTCGATATATCGCTTCACAGTCAAACCGACAGACACGATACATCATTCAAAATCTAGCGTATCTTCACCCTCTTGATTTTGCGACTCAATTTCCTCAGCATCTTTCTGAAGCCGTTCAGATGCGCTTAAAGTATGCGAATTGGACTGAACATTTTTCTTTTCTCGTTCGTTCCTTTTTTTACACTCTTGATTTAACCGGCTGTTTTCCTGCATCTGTTCTCTTTTCTTATCTTCTTGTTCCTCCTTTTCGCGATCTCGTTCTCGAGCAGATTCAATTTTTTTATCCTGATAAAAAAGAGCAATACGTTCTTTAACCTTCTTCAGCTTTTTCCTAGACAATGGCAAAGTGAGGTTTAATGACTCCATGGCTTTTTTTATCTCCCCTTCGTCACATTTGAGCTCATCTGCGATTCCTTTGTAGCTGTATATATATTTAGGATTTCCCGACATCATTAGTTTACCTTTCAGCATGTTTTTTTGAGCAATCAAACCGCTGTCCTTATATTTACTTTACACACACAAATCATTAAAAAGAATAAAAGTTCAATTGCCTAACGTTTGAAACTTCTACACTTTCAATTAATGAGCCTGACGTCAGATTCATTAGAGGATTGACATGGCGCATTACTTGCTCTGATTTCGCCAACCTCGCATAGTAGAACTCGCGACTACGTGAGAACAGTCACTGATCGTTGTTGCCATTCAAAGACATGATTATCTGCAATTAGAAAGGCTCGGAAACTCTAAATTTCCAGATTGATCACTTTGCCAGCCTCGACCGCAGCCACAGCAATCATAAAGGACGATCGTATCCGGGAGATGATTGCCGAAGGGAATCTAAAGCCGGATATAGCCGCCGGAACCGGTTGTAACCGACATCGTACACATAGCGATTTGCGTCGTTGGGGGAATAGACCCGTCCAACTAGGTTCGCCTCCACCAACTCCTCCAAGGCTTGCAAATCAGGCTGTGAAGACGAGCCGGCCTGCTTGCCAACAGAGACCAGTTGGGCCAGGGCCACCGCAGGCATGAGATGGGCATCATCAAGCACCTGAACGGGCGCGTCAAGGATATCCGCCAGCATCTGGCACCATTGGGGTTCGCGGGTGCCCCCGCCAATCAGGGTGACGCGTTCGATAGGCGTGCCCAGTAGGTCAAGCCCCTGACGAATCGAATAGGACACGCCTTCCAGCGCGGCTCGGGCAAGGTCGCATGCCTCGGTCTCGGAAGAAATGCCGACATAGGCTCCCCGAATCGAGGGGTTCATCATAGGGAAGCGCTCCCCCACCAGATAGGGCAGGCAAATCACGCCACGTGCTCCTGCCGGGCTGGATTCCAACAAACGCCCCATGCGCTGATAGGGGTCGTCGTCACCCTTGGTCGGACTGTCCCCCACGAAGACTCCAGTGGCCCAAGCATGCACGTTGCCGGCATTGAGGAATGGCACCGTGTTGATGATGCTGTCTGTGCCCAGATAGGCCAGGTTGACCATTCCAGGGCGGTCAGTTACAGCCCGGTCTGTCACTGTGGCGATCCATCCGGATGTGCCCAGGTTGATATTGAATTGACCGGAATGGAATACCCCGCCGCCCAAGGTAGATGCGCCAGCATCCCCCATTCCCGCATATACCGTGGTTCCCGGAGCAAACCCCGTGGCAGCGGATGCGCCCGGCGTGCTGGTGCCGACGCTTTCCCATGGCCAATAGAGTTCCGGGAAGATCGCGGCATCCACGCCTGCTGACTTCAGAATGTCTCTTCTCCAGGTCCGCGAGCGCAGATCCATGGCACCTGCCGTCGAGCAGGCTGTCACATCGCCGCAGTAGGCACCGGTCAGCCACCAAATCAGATAATCCTTGGCATCGATGAGCACATGGCGAACCTGCGCATACCGGTCGGGCTGATGCCTGGACATCCACATCAGTTTGGTCACCGGCAGGGACCCATCGCAGGGATTCCCCACTAAGGTGTGAAAGGACTCAGACCCATAGGTTTCCGTCAGTTCAGCAGACTCTTCTTCGGCCCTGCCGTCCGCGTACAGGATCGCCGGCCCGACGGGCTGCCCCAGTGCATCCAGGGCAATCAGGTCCTGCATCTGTCCGCTCATGATGATGCCGGCGACCTGGTCGCTCTTGAAGTGCTCGATGCTCCGCCCGGCCCTGGCCAAAAGATCACGGGACACCTCAATGAAGGCCTGCAACCAATCCTCGGGATTCTGCTCGATACGCCCGTCACATGTGTTGAGCGGCAGAAGACCGCTGGACGCGCACACCCTGGCAGAGCCCTGGTCATCCACAAGAACGGCCTTGACCTGGGTGGTCCCCACGTCGAATGCGGCTGTATAGGTCATACCGGTCATCCTAGGCTTTCCCAAGCGCTCAGATGCTGGCATGATCCCGTATGTGGACTGACGCAGTTACCCCTGAGCCCCTGACCAGTCCACCACTGCTTCGACATTATTCCCGTCCGGATCCAAAACGAAAGCCGAATAGTAATGAGGATGGTAATCGCGCAGCCCTGGAGCACCATTGTCACGGCCACCGGCAGCGAGCGCCTCCCTGTAGAAGGCATCCACCATTGCAGCATCGTCAGCCCTGAAAGCTATGTGGGTCACCGGCGAGCCGGTCCCATCCCCGCTCGGTGTCAGGTAGAAGTCCGAGTGGGCCCCATCATCTTCTGCACCGAACCCAATGGTGGGCTCATGGTGGGCCTTGGCCACGTAACCCAATGGCGCCAAGGCTTTGCTATAGAAATCGATGGAAGTCTGGATGTCCCGAACCTTCAGCGTCAGATGATCAATCATGTCCGTAATTCTAGGTGAATCATCAACCAACAAGGGCAGACGAGCCAGAATAATCTTTTCCCGTATCGCTCGATGACGGGATAACCGAGCGCAAATCTCAAAGTTACCTTTCAGATGTACTGGCCGCCGGGCAGGTGCATAAAGTCCTCCACCTTGTTCCATTTGACCGGGTATCCCGCTCCGTGGGCGCAGAAGACCGAATCAGGAGTGTTTTCGAGGTCGGATTCAGGATCATAACCGATGGAATTCACAAGAGCATCCTGGTTCTGGCAGGGACGATACCCGTTGAAGAAACAGGTCAGATGTCCGCGGCCGTGGGTGTAGGTGCTGACCTCGATGGCATAATCACGCATCTGTGATACCGGCGCATCCCCATCCAGTTCAACCGTGTCACCGTCTGCCTGCGGCTCCGCGAAGTTGCCCTTCATCCGGTAGATGTCCGACATAGCCCTGCCCAGATTCTCCTGTGGAAGGGCGAGCCTGAAGTGGTACCAGGGCTCCAGCAGGATATTGCTTGCCTTCATCAGCCCCTGCCGGACGGCCCGGTAGGTGGCCTGGCGGAAGTCTCCTCCCTCGGTGTGCTTGATATGCCCGCGGCCGTCCAACAGGGTGATGCGCATATCGGTGATGGGCGAGCCTGTCAGAACGCCCAGATGCTCCTTCTCGGCCAGATGGGTCATGATGAGCCGCTGCCAATTGCCGTCCAGACGGTCCAGGCTGCAGGTCGACGCGAAGCTGAGACCGCTGCCCGGCTCCGTAGGTTCCAGGAGCAGATGAACTTCGGCATAATGCCGGAGGGGCTCGAAATGTCCAACCCCTTCGACGGGGGTCGCGATGGTCTCCCTATAGAGGATTCCGCCCTGGCTGAAGGAGACCTGTATACCGAACCGCCGCTCCAACTCCTCCTGAATTACCTCCAACTGGACCTGTCCCATCAGTCGTAAGTGAATCTCTTGAAGCTGCTCCTGCCAGACCACATGCAGCAGGGGATCCTCATCCTCCAAAACGTGCAAGGCACTCAACAAGTGGTGCGGATCCACCTTTTCGGCAGCCACTGCATAGGACAGCACCGGCTCCAGCACAGGAGTCAGGTCCTTCCGCTCGACCCCCAGCCCCTGCCCCGGACGTGTCAGGTCAAGGCCGGTGGCCGCCACGATGCTTCCGGCCTGGGCGCAGTCCGTCAACGTATAGGAGGCTCCCGAATAGACACGAAGCTGATCAACCGTCTCTTTGGTCTCAACGTGTCCGTTCTGCGCCATATCTCCAGCTGTCCCGTACGCCTCCGCAACAGAACCCGATGCTTTGTTGGGTTCATCTCCATGACGGAATTCGGTGGTCAAAGAGGATTTGACCGGCAGGTCGCCACCGGTCACCTTGAGCCAGGTCAACCTGGCGCCTTTGTCATCATGCGATACCTTAAACACCCTTGCGCCGAACTCTCTGCCGTACCCAGGCGAAAGGGTGTACCGCTCAAACCCCTCCAGAAGGGCGTCGATTCCGTCCAGACGCAGGGCGGACCCGAGGAAACAGGGAAACAGACGACGGTCAGCAACCAGCCGCGCCAGGCTCTCATCAGATATGCCCTCGGTCTTGAGATACTCGTCCATAACGTCCTCATCGAGCAAGGCCACATCCTCCATATCGCCATGCTCAAGTCCACGGCTCAAATCGAAGCAGCCCGGAGACCAGCGCTGCTTGCAGCTTTCAAGAATACGAGCAGCATCAGCTCCAGGGGCATCCAACTTGTTGATGAAAATGAAGGTAGGCACCTTGTAGCCTGTCAGAAGTCGCCAGAGCGTATCAACGTATCCTTCCAATCCAGCGGTAGCATCGACGACCAGGAGGGCATAATCCAAGATCGACAGGACCCGCTCCATCTCGGCTGAGAAATCCACATGGCCGGGTGTATCGATGAGGGTCAGGTCGACATCGCGATAGGTCAGCCGGGCTGGCTTGGAGAAGATGGTGATGCCCCGCTGCCGCTCCAAATCGTTGGTGTCCAGATAGGCATCGCCATGGTCCACCCTGCCCAGACGGCGAATTTTCCCTCCCTGGTAGAGCATGGCCTCCGAGAGCGTGGTCTTGCCGGCGTCCACATGAGCCAACATCCCCACCACTATCCTCTTGGCCATCAGGGCCTCCCTCGCTCTTCATATTTCTGTGCACTCTATGGTCAGTCTGCCAAAACCTGATAAGTCAGGTCATGGATGATCCGGCCGGCCTGAATCCCCTTGCGCTCGAAGTTGGTCACAATTCTGCCGTCGAACCGCTCCGACTCCATGAACATGGCATGAGGCAGGGATTTGGCCTGATCAGCAGTCCCCTTGCCTACATGCTGGGTGGGCAGACTGACCGGCAGATCGCCCAGGTTTCTGAACCTCGGATTCCCATCCATCACCTCATGCACATGCAGGGCGTAATCCTCGATGTCAGTGGCAATTCGCCAAAGGCCACCCGGCTCCAGACAATCCGCCAAGTCAGCAGCCAGAGCCGGCTGGACCAGACGACGCTTGTGGTGCTTCATCTTGGGCCAGGGATCAGGAAAGAAGGTCCATACTTCCTTGATCAGTCCGGGATCCATTCGGGCCAGGAGGTCCGGGGCGTTGACCTGGGCAAGCCGCAGATTATCCAAGTCCGATTTGCCGGCCATCAGCATGGTATGGGCCAACCCCGGTTGATAGACCTCCAGGGCCAGGTAATTCCGATCAGGGTGTTCCCGAGCCGAAGCCACGACATTCTCTCCCTGGCCGGAGCCAATCTCGACGATCAGCGGAGCCTGTCGCCCCCAGACCGACCTGACCATTGCTGCATCACAACGCAGATCCTCATCAACCGTCAACGAACCCTCTGCCTGGCCCAAATCGAGCAGATATCTAGAGGAATACTGAGCCCAAGCCTTCGCCAGCCGGTCGCTCAGCTTCTCGGACCGCCTCACATAGGAGACGATGGACCTCATGGGGGCCTTGCTCTGTCTTTCTGCACTCATCACAGCTCATATATATCCTAGGAAGCGGATACAAGCAGGCACAAGAGTCACATGTGCCCGTGATATACTCAATTCAGAACAAAATACAACAAAATATTGCAAAACCGAACAATAGTCTGGTTTTCGACAGGAAAGGCATGCATATGTCAGTTTTGGTTACAGGCGGCTGCGGGTACATCGGCGCCCATGTGGTTCACGCCCTGCAGGAGACCGACAAGGATGTCGTCGTAGTCGATGACCTCAGCTATGGCAGGCCCGACCGGATCGGGAATGCCCGCCTTTATGGCGCCGACGTAGCTGCTCCGGGCGCCGATCAGCGCCTGGCTGAGATCATCGAGGAAAACAAGGTCGACTCGGTCATCCACTTCGCCGCCCGCAAGCAGGTGGGCGAGTCGGTGGAGAAGCCCATCTGGTACTACCGGCAGAACCTGAACGGCATGATCAATGTCCTGTCCGCCATGGCAAAGACCGATGCCAAGAAGCTGGTCTTCTCCAGCTCGGCCGCAACCTACGGCGAGCCTCCGGTCGACGTGGTTCCTGAGGACGTACAGCCCATGGTCCCCATCAACCCCTATGGCCAGACCAAGCTCGTCGGCGAGTGGATGGCCCGGGCATGCGAGCAGCCTTATGGCATCCGCTTCTGCGCCCTGCGCTACTTCAACGTCGCCGGCTGCGGACCGGTCAGTCTGGAGGACCCGGCGGTGCTCAACCTGATCCCCATGCTCTTCGACAGGCTGCGTCAGGGCAAGGCACCCGCCATCTTCGGCGACGACTACCCCACCCCCGACGGCACCTGTGTGCGCGACTACATTCACGTCTCCGACCTGGCCGACGCTCACATTGCAGCTTTGGACTACCTGGACCGCGACCAGCGTCGCTACGATGCCTTCAATGTGGGCACCGGTCAGGGCACATCCGTCCGCCAGATCGTGGACGAGGTCAAGAAGGTGACGGGTCTGCCCTTCACTGAGACCGTCAAGCCCCGCCGCGCCGGCGACCCGCCCAAGCTGATCGGTGATCCGCTGTCGATTGGCGTCGACCTCGGCTGGAAAGCCAACAACGGGGTCGAGGAGATCCTCACCTCCGCCTGGGAAGGCTGGCAGGCAGGTCCGCGGCCCATCACGGTACCCGGTGCCTGAGAGCCTCTTCAACGCCTGACACGGCCGCGGCCTCGTTCCCTCACAACAGAAGGGACGAGGCCGCGGCTTGTTCTGCGCTCGGGCGCACCTGAGGACGTCAGC
>SKEB01000392.1_pt1 | contig 40686 bp, 36 predicted proteins | sample 4826561 | NCBI WGS metagenome assembly SKEB01 (sample SAMN11008820, study PRJNA524170) | human gut metagenome | biome: Human fecal sample; material: Feces; isolation source: fecal sample from pouch patient p17 | host: Homo sapiens | place: Israel: Tel-Aviv | collected 2016-03-29
CCTTAATATATATGAATATATATGCGCTGGTGTGGTCAGGCCTTGAGCGCCTTGGCTCCGATGTCGTGGCGGTAGAACATGCCTTCGGTGTTCACCGCGTCGAGGATCCCATACACCTTGCGCTGTGCGGCGGTCAGGTCCGGGGCGCTCGCCTCGACGAGCAGCACGCGGCCCGAGTTGGCCACAAGCCCGTCGTCGCCGCGGGCCACGCCGGCATAGTACACGTGGGAGTCGGCGTCGGTCGCGATCTGCGGGATGTGCGCGCCCTTGACGATCTCCCCGGGGTAACCGTCGGAGGCGAGCACGACGCCCAAGGTGGCGTTGTCTTCGTCCCACGTGAACTCTGGGGTCTCGCCGTTGAGGATCGCAGTGATGCCTGCACCAAGGTCGCTCGTGAGCTTCGGCAGCACGACCTCGGTCTCCGGGTCGCCGAAGCGCGCGTTGAACTCGATGACCTTCGGGCCGTCCTGCGTGGCGATGAGGCCCGCGTAGAGGATGCCGGTGAACGGCGTGCCCTCGGCGGCCATCGCTTCGACGGTCGGCTTCACGATCGTCTCGATGGCCTGTTGCACCACGTCGTTGCCGATCTGCGGCACGGGGCTGTAGGCGCCCATGCCGCCGGTGTTCGGCCCCTTGTCGTCGTCGTACGCGCGCTTGTGGTCCTGGCTGATCGGCATCGGCCAGAACTCGGTGCCGTTGACAAAGCTCATGAGCGAGAACTCCTGGCCGTCGAGGAAGTCCTCGATGACCACCTTCGCGCCGGCCGAGCCGAAGCGGTGGTCCACGAAGATGTCGTTGAGCGCGGCGATCGCGGTGTCCTCATCCATCGCCACGGTCACGCCCTTGCCTGCGGCCAGGCCGTCGGCCTTGATCACGATCGGTGCGCCATGCTCCTGCACATACAGCATCGCTGACGCAAGGTCGTCGAACGTGCGGTAGGCGGCGGTCGGAATGCCGTGGCGTTCCATGAGCTGCTTGGCGAAGTCCTTGGAGCCTTCGATCTGCGCTGCGGCCTTGCTGGGGCCGAACGCCTTGATGCCGGCCTCCTTGAACGCGTCCACAATGCCTTCGATGAGCGGCACTTCCGGGCCCACGAACACCCAGTCGTAGTCGTTGTTGCGCACAAAGTCGATGAGCGCGGCCTGGTTGGAAGGGTTGAGCTGCAGTGTGCGAATGCCTTCATCGAGCTCCATGCCCGGATTGCCCGGGGCCACGGTCACCTCGTCGACGCTCGCGCCACGCAGCAGCGTGTGCGCGATGGCGTGTTCACGTGCGCCCGAACCGATTACCAAAACCTTCATAATGCTTCTTTCCTCAGGAATCGTTGGAATCAATCAACAGTCGGTCAATGCCGCGTCAGGCGAGCTCCACACCGTCGCTGCCGCGCGCGACCACGGATCCGATGCGGTAGCCCTGTTCGCCGGCGTTCGCGAGCAGGTTCATCACCTCGTCCTCGCGGTCGGCAGGCACGGCCACGACCATGCCGATGCCCATGTTGAAGATGTTGAACATCTCCATATGGTCCACGCTGCCCGCGCGCTCGATCACATCGAAGATTGGCGGCACTGGCCACGAGCCGAGCTCGATGCGCGCGGCGAGGCCCTCGGGCAGCATGCGCGGCACGTTCTCGATGAACCCGCCGCCAGTGATATGCGCCACGCCGTGCACCAAACCGGCTTCGAACAGCGGCATGAGCGCCTTCACGTAGATCTTCGTGGGCGTGAGCAGCACGTCGCCGAGCGTACGGTCGCCGAGCTCGGGCAGGCGCGTCTCCACGGTGTAACCGGCCTGCTCGAACAGCGCCTTGCGCACGAGCGAGAAGCCGTTGGAGTGCACGCCGGTGGACGGCAGGCCGATCAGCACGTCACCTTCGGCGATCGCGGAGCCGTCCACAATCGCCGAGCGCTCCACACAGCCCACGGTGAACCCGGCCAGGTCGTACTCATCCTCGTCGTACATGCCGGGCATCTCCGCGGTCTCGCCGCCGATGAGCGCGGCGCCCGCCTGCACGCAGCCGTCGGCCACGCCGGAGACGACCTGTTCAAGCACGGCCGGGTCGTTCTTGCCGCAGGCGATGTAATCGAGGAAGAACAGCGGCTGCGCTCCCTGCGCCACCACGTCGTTGACGCACATCGCCACGCAGTCCACGCCGATCGTGTCATGCTTGCCCATGAGCTTGGCGATCACGAGCTTGGTGCCGACGCCGTCGGTGCCGGAGATGAGCACGGGCTCCTTGTAGTTGAGCGAGGCGAGGTCGAAGAGTCCTCCGAACCCTCCGATGCCCGACACGACGCCGAGGCGGTCGGTGCGCGCGACATGCGACTTGATGCGCTTGACGACCTCGTATCCCGCTTCGACGCTGACGCCAGCGTTTTCATATGCTTGTGGCATGTTCGACCTTTCTTGAACTTGGTATGCCGTTGACAATGCTTGGTGGACCGGCGCATCGCGCACGAACAAGACATGGGACCGACTGTGCGTATGCCAGTCAGTCCCATGGGTCTATTCGTTAGCGATGCAGTAGTCGGTCGGGTCGACCGAAGCGTGCCGTCCGTTCACTTTGTGCGTGTATTCGGTGCCCTCGTACATCGTCTTCTGGTGGTCGTAGCCCGGCAGGCGCACCAGGTCGTCGGGGGAGAGCGAATCGAGGAAGTCCTGCTCGTAATCGTCGAGCGCGGTGGGGTAGTCGCCGTTGAAGTACGCGACGCACAGGCCGCCGTACGGGGCGTCGGCGTGCAGGCCGATCGACTCAATCAGGCCGTCCACGGAGAGGAACGCGAGCGAATCCGCGCCGATGAACTCGCGGATTTCCTCGACCGATTTTTTCGCGGCGATGAGCTCCTGCGTCGTCGAGATGTCGATGCCGTAGAAGCACGGGTATTTCAGCGGCGGTGAGCTGATGCGCATGTGCACTTCGGCCGCACCCGCCTCTTTGAGGATCTGCACGATGCGCCGTGACGTGGTGCCGCGCACGATTGAATCGTCGATGACGATGATGCGCTTGCCCTTGACGACCGATTTGACGGCGGAGAGCTTCATGCGCACGCCCTGTTCGCGCAGCGCCTGCGTGGGCTGGATGAATGTGCGCGCCACGTACTGGGTCTTAATCAGGCCCATCTCATTGGGCAGTCCGGATTCCTCCGCATAGCCCGAGGCGGCGGACAGCGAGGAGTTCGGCACGCCGATCACCATGTCGGCATCCACCGGTGCCTCCTGGGCCAGACGCGCGCCCATGCGCTTGCGCGCCGAATGCACGTTCACGCCGTAGATGTCCGAGTCGGGGCGTGCGAAGTAGATGAACTCCATCGAGCAGATCGAAAGCTGCGTGTTGCTCGTGTAGGTGATGATGCGGTATCCCTCGTCGTTGATCACGATCATCTCGCCCGGTTGGATGTCGCGGATGCGTTCTGCACCCACAACGTCGAGCGCGCAGGTCTCGGAGGCGAGCACATAGGCGCCATTGGACATGCGGCCCAGAGAGAGCGGCCGGAAGCCGTTGGGGTCGAGCGCGCCGATCATCTCGTTCTCTGTCATGATCAGGTACGCGAATCCACCGTGCACGGTGTTGAGGGCTTCCTGCAGCTTGTCGATGACCGTGCTGCGCACCGAGCGGCGAATCAGATGCATGAGCACCTCGGTGTCGGAATTCGAATGGAAGATGGCGCCTTCGTTCTCGAGCGCACGGCGCAGCGAGAAGCAGTTGGTCAGATTGCCGTTGTGGCACAGCGCCATGTCGCCGTCATGGAAACGGAAGATGAACGGCTGGATGTTGTCGATGCCGCCGGAGCCGGCGGTCGCGTAGCGGACATGGCCGATCGCATGTTCGCCCTTGAGTTTTTCGATGTCTTTTTCGTTCTGAAACACCTGTGTGAGCAGGCCGAGCCCACGATGCCCGGAAAGATGGCCGTGGTCGTTGGCCACGATGCCGGCGCCCTCCTGCCCGCGGTGCTGCAGCGCATGCAGACCGAAATAGGTGAGTCGAGCCGCATCCGGATGACCCCAGACGCCAAAAATACCGCATTCTTCGTGGATCTCTTCGAGTTCAGCTGACAAGCTGGAGCTCCTTCCGGAAAAGTATGGAGAAAGGGATTCGCTACGAGATAAACCCTAGCAAGCGCGCGCTACATTGCCAACCGGAGCAATGCGAAAAACGGCGGAGTTCCAGCAAAAATCTAGAGGCGGTGAGTTCGCATCGTGGACGTGCGGTGTCGCGGGCATCGGGATGGCTCGTGGACTGGCCGGCCCGACGCGCCAGTGATTCGACATTCTCGAACAGGTGTTCGAAAATGCTGCCATGACAGACCGCACGTACCTAGCCATAGACCTCAAATCGTTCTATGCCTCGGCCGAGTGTGTGGCGAGGGGCTCGATCCGCTGGACACGAACCTGGTGGTGGCTGATGCAAGCCGGACGAGCAAGACCATCTGTCTCGCGGTCTCTCCATCGCTCAAGGCCGTCGGCATCGGTGGGCGTCCGCGTCTGTTCGAGGTCGAGCAGCGTGTGGCGCAGGTCAACGAGGAGCGGCGGTTGCGCGCACCTGGGCACCGCTTTTCAGGGTCCTCCGTGCATGCCGCGGAGTTGGCGGCCTCGCCCGGTTTGGCGCTTGCGTACGTCACCGCCAAACCGCGCATGGCGTACTACCTTGATGTGAGTGCGCGTATCTATGGCATCTATCTGCGGTTCGCCGCGCAAGAGGACATCCATGTGTATTCGATCGACGAGGTGTTCATCGACGCCACGCGGTACTTGCGGTTCGCGGGAGGCAGCGCCCATGAGCTTGCGCGGCGCATCGTGGCCGGCATCTATGCGGAAACCGGCATCACGGCCACCGCAGGCATAGGCACTAACCTCTATCTGGCCAAAGTCGCTATGGACATCGTGGCGAAGCACACCGCTGCCGGGGCTGACGGAGCGCGCATCGCGCAGCTCGACGAGGCGGCGTACCGGCGGCTGTTGTGGGCTCACCGGCCCCTCACCGATTTCTGGCGTGTGGGTCCGGGCACCGCGCGTCAACTGGAGCGCCACGGACTGTTGACGATGGGCGATGTGGCACGGTGCTCGGTGGGTGGTGCCGATTCCTATTACAATGAAGACCTGCTATACCGGCTGTTTGGTGTGAACGCCGAGCTGCTCATCAATCACGCGTGGGGATGGGAACCGTGCACGATTGCCGACGTCAAGCAATACCGGCCGGAGCATTCCAGCATGGGGTCGGGGCAGGTGCTCCATGAGCCGTACAACTGGGAGCATGCACGCATCGTGGCCTGCGAGATGGCGGACCAGCTGGCGCTGGACATGGTCAAGCGTGGCGTCGTGGCCAGTCAGGTGACTTTGTCGGTGGGGTACGACGTGACGAGTCTGGATCAGCCGTGCGCGGATGGGTACACCGGACCGGTCTCGCGTGACCGATACGGCCGTCGGCGCCCCAAAAGCGCGCATGGATCATTGAATCTGGGGCGGCGCACGGCCGCGTCCTCGGTGTTGCGCGAGGCGATCGGCTCGCTGTACGACCGTATCGTCGACCGCTCGCTGCTCGTACGGCGGCTCAATGTGGAGGCGTCGCAGGTGCATGCCGTGCATGATCCGGGGGATGTGAGTGGGGTTAGTGCCGCCGAGACCGAGCAGCCCGACCTGTTCTCGTTCCTTGCGCAGGATGAAGGGGGCCGCAGTGATGAGAGTCGCACACGGAACGAGGAGCGTGAGATGAAGGTGCAAGAGACGTTGCTGCATGTCAAAGAGCGGTTTGGTGGCAACGCAGTGATTAAGGGGCTCAACCTCGAAGAAGGCGCCACGGGCGTGGAACGCAACCGGCAGATAGGAGGTCATGCGGCATGAGCATCGAACCCACCCACCGGTACGATGACATCATCGACATGCCACATCACCAATCCAAACAGCACCGGCCCATGGCCATAGAGCAGCGCGCCGCGCAATTCATGCCGTTCGCGGCGTTGGCCGGGTATGAGGACCTGCTTCGGGAGACGGCCAAGGTGCGCCAGCGGCATATCGAACTGGGTGAAGATGCGCAGGAGGCGCTCAATGCGCGACTCGCGGCGGTGCTGGCACATTTGGGTGAGCACCCGCGCGTGGATATGACCTTTTTCCGTATGGATGGCGAGGGCGTTGGCGGGGAATACCAGTGCATTGAAGGCGGTGTGGTGGTGAAATACCATGCAGAAACCAATGCGCTCGAGATGATGGATGGCAGGGTGATCCCCGTGGTTGACATCGTGCGCATTGAACTGAGTGAAGTGTAATGGGCAACACGAGACGTGAATATCGTGTGTATTTTGGTGGATTTTCTGCGTTGTATGGTGGTGGGCGTTGTTCGTTGCTACCATGGAATTACGTGATCGTACTAGTTTTGCAAACGATGTCAGGGAGTTGAGATGCAGCGAGCGCAATCCAAGAAAACGGCGTGGATCATCGGCATCATTGGTGTTGTCGTGGCCGTCGTGGCGGCATGTGTGGCGGTGTTCGTGTTCCATCTGCCGCAGCGTGGCGCTGAGCCGCAGGCTTCGGCCGAGACGGCGGCGGAGGAAGCATCGCCGTCTCCCTCGGAATCCACCAAGGTCACGCCGTCCACGACCGATCCGATGGAGGTCATCCGCAATTACGAGGACTTCATGATGAAGTACGCTGATTTCGCGGAGATGCTCAACAGCCAGGACGGCATGCCGGCATCGAAGGCCGAGGAGTACACCGATTGGCTCGCGAGCTTCGACGACATGATGGCGCAGTTCGACGCAGTGAGCAATTCGAAGCTCACCCCCGAACAGGAGAAGTACTTCGACGAGGTCATCGACAAGGTCGACAAGCGCATGAAGGAAGCCACGGGCTCTGAGCTCGCCGGCATTCCGCGCAGTGCCGAGGAGGCCGAGAAGCAGGCCGAGGAGCGGCAGAAGGAAGCCGATCGCACGGCCGGCCGAACCAGTTCGGACGAAGACAGCTCGGACTCTTCACAAGACAAGTGACCATGGGGCACTGTCCCTCCACCGAATGCTGCGCCCTTGACGTGAAAACGCCAAGGGCGCAGCCGTATGCGATGTGCCTATGATGACCGCATGACATACGACAACGGCCATGTAATCGACGTGCAGCCCGCCCCTGCAACCCAGCAGCCGGTCCATAAAGGCAACGTGCTCGTGCTGGGGAATTCCGGCGTGGGCAAATCGACGCTCATCAACGCCGTGATCGGCGATGACATCGCCAAGACCAGTTTCGGCACGCGTGGCACAACCGAGGAGCTTGCCATCTACGGAAGTCCATCGGTGCCGTTCCGTGTCATCGATTCCATCGGATTCGAACCTTCGCCGATCAAGAGTCTGCGCGCAATCCACGCCGTACGCAAATGGTCGCGGTTGAGTGCGCAAGAGGGCAATGAGAACAGCCGCATCAACGTGATTTGGTTCTGTGTGGATGGCACGGCGGCGAAGCTGTTCCCGGAGACGATCCGCAACTTCTCCAACTCGATCGCGATGTGGAAGTCTGTGCCGATCATCGCCGTCATCACCAAGTCGTATTCGCAGGCAGATCGCGCGCGCAACATCGAGATGGTGCGGCAGGCGTTCCGCGGGCAGCGCGTGGAACGCAACCTGCGCGCGACCGTGCCGGTCGTCGCGCAGACATTCGTGATCAACGAGACGGCGTTCGCGCCGCCAGAAGGCATCACCGACCTGATTGACGCGACGATGCGCGCGATGCCCGAAGGCATGCAGGGCGGCGCGCACGACCTGATGCAGTTCAAACTCACCCGCAAGCGCGTGCTTGCGCAAGGGCTGATTGGGGCGAGCGTGGCGGCCGGTGCGACCGTGGGCGCAGTGCCGATTCCGATTGCTGATTCGCTCGTGCTCTCGCCGCTCGAGCTCGCCGAGCTCAACGGATTGGCGCGCCTGTATGGAATCGACAAGCGGGAGGATTCCAAGCAGTTCCTTGATTCGATTGTGCAGGTGGGCACGGCGAGCGTCGTCGCGCATTCCGCGATCAGTGCGATCAAGGCGATTCCGGGCATCAACATCGCGGCCAGTGTGCTCAATGCGATTGTGGCCGCGAGCATCATTGCGGCACTCGGTGAAGGCGCGGTGCTCGCGTTCGAGCAGGTGTATACCGGCCAGCGCAGTATACGCGACATCGGCTGGGTGCAGCATCTGATGGCGGAGCAGTTCGGTGAGGGGTTCCTTGGTAAGGTCAGCGGCATCGCGCAAGCGTCCCAGGCCGGTGACGGCAAGGATATGCGGCAGATGATCATCGAACTCGTCAAAGCTGCGTTCCTCAACCGCAAGCGGTGAATGGAGCGCTAATGAAACTTCGATTCTGCATAGTGCGCTTATAGGTTCGGTGCTGGGTGAGGGCACCATTGGGGTGTGCTTGCGTGCATTGTCTCGCCAACCTCCCTGTGGGGCATGAGGCCGAGCGAAGTCTGATACCATCGCAATCAATGGCGATGGGGCAGCCGAAGAGATATCTCCATCGTGCTCAGAGAGAAGAAAGGATGAAGCGGTCAAACGAACCTTGCCACGGATGGATTCGACATAACAGATGTGGGTATCCATGATATGCGGTGGGCGGTGCCGCGTCATTCCATATTGGATGGAGGTCCATGCATATGGGTGTGATCAAGAAGATCACGGCGTGTATTGGCGCTGTTGTAATAGGTGCAGCCATTGTCGCCATCCTGTATGGGGCGGTTCCGGGCATTCCGGCAGTGCTCTCAAGCAGTTCCAAATCCACTGACACGCAAGTGATTCATGCGATGGAGCAGACCAAAGAGGTGTCTTTGCTTCGTCTCGGCATTACCGGAATAAAGTCAAAAGAGAACAAAAGCCATTTCTTCAATATGGAGATTCCGGGTACCGAGCGCGCGCAGTTCATCCAGTATTCGTTTGATGCCAAACTTGGATTTGACGGCAAAGATGTTGTTATCAAGCCAGCCGGTGATAATACATACGACATCACGATTCCCGAATTCAAGTTCATCGGGTATGACCACCCTGAATACCGTACGGTGGTCGATCAGAATGGTGCATTGAGTTTCGGCACACCACAGATTGATACGGCCAATATGATCAACGAGATTCTGTCCGACAAGGCGAGGAGCGAGTATGTCGAGAAGAACCGCGACATACTCGAGGATCAAGCGGAATCATTCTATACATCCATCGTACGGAGCGTCAGTCCGGATGCGAAGCTCAACTTCATATTCAAACAGGCTGAGGGGGACTGAATACGGTGATGGACCGTGCATGTCGCGGCCTTTCGTGAAATCCATTGACGGTGTGATGGATTCCGCGAAAGGCCGTATTCATGTGCTTATATGAACTGGGCTGCGCCTGCACCAGCATCGGAAAGGAGACAAGACGAGAGTCTGTCACCACAGCTTCGGGAAATTGCCGAAGGCCTTCTTGATCTGATTGCCTGCCTCGTTGGCGACGTTCCCGATTTGCTTGGCGCCTTCCCCCAATGCGTTTCCGGTCTGCTGCATCAGTTGTTCCGTGCCGCTCGCGATGTTCTGCCCGACTTCGCCCATCGCCTGATCCCACTGCTTCTCAGAGAAATGCGGGGTCGTGTACTCCATCCCCAACGCTTTGTCGAAGCGTGCAAGGGCACCTGCGATCTCATTGCCTTTCCGCATGACGACGGGTGCATCCATCGGCAGCAGGATGACGCGCATCGTATCGTCCTTGCCTTGTACCGCCTGTTTGATGGATTGCTGCAGCTTGGCGGTGACGTCGGTGATTGAATGGTAACGTGCGCGTCGATTGTCCGCAATGACGAAACGATGCTTGCTGAGTAGATCCGGATCGACGTCGGTATCGATGAACCGCTGTACTTTGAGCATGTCGATGCGGTCGCGCAGGCGTAGACAATCCGCGGCGACCGCGAGCCAATCGCCGATATCGGATTGTGCCTTGGTCAGTGCGTCCTTCGTGGCTCTAGTGTCGTTGGTGGATGCGGCGATCTTGTCGGCGAGGTCCTTGAGTTGGAGCAATGCGTACTGCTGTACTTCGTTTACGGTCTGGGCGCTGCTGCCCAACTGGTCCCAAGTCGCGTCAGAGAGGGAACCGATGTGCCGCAGTTCGTTTTCGGCTTCCGACACCAATCCGGCGACGCTGAGGAATTTCGCTAGCTCGGCGTTCTTCTGCTGTCGTAGTACCTGATCGACCTTGGCGTCGATCTGCTTGAGGTACTCAGTCATCTCCTTCATCGTCTGCTCGAGCGCCATCGTCAGCATCAGCATTTCGACATTCGCCAGCTTGGCCGGCGAGAGACCACCTGTGATCTTCTCGAACTGGACATTGCCTTTGATGCCGCCTTTGCCAATCACCCCCATGAAATTACCGGTCGAATTGTTGCGCAGTAGGCCATGCTTGCGCGTTTTTTCAGCGGATTCCTTGGTGAGTTTCACCCATCGGCACGAATGCTCCTGCGTCTTCCGGAGCATCTTCGCGGCGCGCTGTGCATTCTTCAATATCTCGGCATTCTGATGTCGACGGTTTGTTCCTCTTTGATTTGGAGTTCGGCGAGGGTCTGCCGGATATCTTCGGAATCCCCCAGAAGCATAAGTCTGTCGTCGTCGCCGTACACTTCGATTTCATTTGGCATGGCGTATTCCTTTTCTTCTCTTCTTGCATCAGTCAGTCGATAGGCTGTTTGATTGGCCTTTATATTATCGCATGCTGAGTCGCGGTAGCTGGCGGTACTGCGCGGCTGGGACGGCGTGCATGCCGTGTTCAGGTTTCATGGCTGACGATGAGTTGTTCGAACTGCTGTTCGCTCGGAATCGGGTAAGCGCTTCTTAGGAGCGCGGAGAATGACTCGCTCGCCATGCCATAAAACGCGCCGAGAATGAGTTGAAATGTCAGGTCGTCGGGAAGGTCGCTGTCCGAGGCGAGGGAAGCCATGAGCGAACTGAAGCGTTCGGGATTAGTTCGCCAGATTGTTGACATTTCGTGTAAGGTGAGCAGTTTTGCTGCCATGGATCCGAATTCAGGGGAGGAGAAAAGCTCGTTCAGTGTGTCCGCGCGGTAGCTGTGCATACTGTTGTCGTCTGTGGTGCTGCCCGCACCTTCGCGGACCCATTTGCGAAGTGCACTGATTGCGGATCCATCAAGACTCAGGTAATCGCATGCGTGCTGCAGGTTAAAACTCCGCTCATCGGTCTCGCCGGTCAGATACCCCACATCCACACCGAAGAAATCCGCGAGAATGGACATCGTTTCGTACTTGGGGAAGCCGATGACGCCGCTCGTGGTGCGATTGCCGGTGTTGAGCCAGCGGCTGACGTCTTTTTGATGATATTTCGTGAGGTACTGGCGGTTGAGCGCGCTGACCAGTCCCAACTGGGTGAGTCCCCGTTCGTCCATACATGCTCGCAGACGTGTTCTCCACACCTGCGCACTCGCCTCGTTTATAGTATCCATGGTATAAAACCTAGCACATCTATTACAGATTTATATCATGTTATGTCATTGACACTATAAATCAAAGATTCGAGAATGGTTCTAGCGTGAAACGCTCGTCATTACAACTGTTTCGCACTGGATCGCGTAGGGGAAGGAGTGCTGATTCGCGAATAAAACATGCCCCTTAATGACGAGTTCCTGTGAGTGGTGTCATCCGCTCGCTGCGTAGCCGAAAGTCGGTTGCGTACAAGGGAATGCCTCGTCAGAAAGGAGTGCAGTCATGTTTACGCAATTGGCAGGCATGATACTGCGCGGTGTACGAGCGTTCGAGGATGCGGTGCAAGAACCGGAGCAACAAGGCGAGGTGCACCGCGTCGACGACCACGAAGGAAGCCCCGCTGGGCCTTCCACGCAGGCCGACTGACAGGCATTACAGGGTGATGCGGCGATGTGTTGCTGCATCACCCTGTATGTTTTCGTGGCCGAACATGAAGGAAGTATGAAGAAGGGAACATAGGATGTCCACTCCAAACCTGACCCCGCAGCCGGGGCGGCAGACATATATGGCTCCGGTTGCGGACGTATATGCTGCCATGGTGCAGATGCTCGGATTCAACGCGTCGTTCGATCTTGTCCATCAAGACGAGCAGTCGCATGCGGTCACGTTCAGCGCGCCGAATCTCAATGGCCTGTTCACCGCAAAGGTGGTGCCAGGTGAAACCGCCGCATCAAGCGCAGTCGAAATGACCGCACCGATGGACGCCGGCGAGCCCGCGCGACAGCTCGTTGTAAAGTTCTACAAAGATCTGGGTGACCAGTTGATGGCGCAGACCGCGGTGCAGGCGACGTCCGCGCAGACGACGGTGATGAGTGCGCCGACCCAGCAGACCGAAGTGGTGCCGCCGGTTCCTGCGGCGAATACCGCGCATAACGCTTCTCATGATGGGCAGAACACCCCTGCTGAGCCGGGAGACCATCGTGCGTCGAAGAATACATTTATGGCGATGCTGACCGACAACAATCCGGGCAAGACCTCAACGATGGCAGTTGCGGCACTTGTTGTGGCTGTGGTGTTCCTAATCTTCGGATTTATGGCGCTCGGTACATATCCACCGATTTCCCTGTGCATCATTTTCGCGGTTATTGCCGCGGTGTTGTGCGTGGTGGCGTATCTGAAGACCCAGCCCGGCAAGAAGCATGGTCGTATGCTGACCATGATTGCTGCCGTAATCACCATCATTTCACTTGTGCTTTCCATTGTGGGCTCTATGCAGGAATCAGGAACGGCCTCGTCTCTTTGCAAAAGTGATTTTTCGTGGCCGACCAGCGGGGCCGCCGCTGACCTTCCTTCCATAAAAAAGAGTAGGGGGCATGTTTCTAGTGACTCCTCGGATGGGGTTGACATCTATGTATGCGGTGTCTCCGCAAAAGAATTCGATGCATACACGGAACAGCTGAAAAATAAGGGATTTGATAAGGATTACACCAAGTGGGGCACCAGCTATGAGGCGGAGAACGCGGATGGTGCCAAAGTCAGCGTGTATTACAGTGAGTCCCAAAAGCGAATGAATGTGGACTATAAGACCTCTGAATACGTTCGTCGACTTCAGGAAAAGTCGTCGCCATCCCCGTCAGCAACAGAAGAAACCGACGATGCCTCCAAGAAGGCCGAGGAAGAAGCCGCCAAGCAGGCCGAAGAACAGAAGAAGGCCGAAGAGGAGCGCAAGCGCCAGGAAGAAGAGCAGAAGCGCATCCAGGAGGAAGAGGCCAAGAAGCAGCAGGAGGCGCAGAACCAAGCCCAGTCCGGTGGCGTCACGCCAGCCGTCAAGGAAGCCATGGATTCATATGAGTCGTTCATGAACAAGTATTGCGATTTCATGGAGAAATACACGGCTGATGGCGCACCGACCAGCATGCTGGCCGACTACCTCAAGATGATGAACGAATACAGCGAGATGACGAAGAAGCTGGACGACATGGATCAGTCCGCATGGACCGACGCCGACATGCAGTATTACCTCGAAGTCATGAACCGCGTCAATCAGCGTCTCGCTTCGGTCAGCTGAACCATCCCTCCCGCTTCGCACAGAAAAGAACCATCATGACGACCACATCGAATCCCGCATCCAACCGCGTGTCCGTGGCACGGCAGACGTACCAATCACCTGCTGCGCAGACCTATGCCGCGCTGCTGCAGACACTGCGGTTCAGTGCGGGATTCGACGTGGTCGGCAACAATGACACCGCCCAGTCGGTGGTGTTCCGCCTGCCCAGTGGCGATGACGAATATGAGGCACGCGTGGTGGCTGACGGTCCGCAGAGTGCAGTGATCATCGATGCTCCACTCGGTGTGAACGATAAGAGCGCCGCATACAGCCGCCTCTACCGCGAACTTTCCGAACAATTGGCGGCGCAGACCACTGCCATTCCCCGTGAAGAGATCGCGAAACGCCGTTTCTGGAAAACGGTCATGGCCGACAATCACGGTCCGCGCTCCAAGTGGGCGATCGGTGCAGTAGTCGTCGCATGCCTCGGCCTGTTGGACGCCATATCCAGCTTTGACGCATGGCGTCCGGATTGGCGCGCCGCCATCATGTTCATTGTCCTCATGTTCGCCGTATGCGGCGTGGCCTTCATGGTCACGGGGCGTGGAGGCAAGGTGTCTGGGAGGAATCTGGTGCTGATTGCGTTCGCCATCTCATGCGTTGCCGCGGTATTGCTGCTGTGCGCATCCATCATCGTTCAAATCAACTATTCCCATCGATATGCCGCCCCTTTCATAACGGCGGTACAGGCCGTGCCACAGGTGCACTGAATGCCAGCCGTGTCACGGTACTCATGGATTTCAAGAACAATCACTACGTAAGGAACAATCATGAACAAGAAATCATTGGGCGGCCCCCGCGCACTGGCGATCATCGGATCGATCGTCATGCTCATTTCACTTGTGTTGCCATATGCCACTTCAAGTGATGACACGATGACGGCGTTCACAATCGCCGAACGCTGGAAAGAGCTGCAGGCGATCGCGAACATGAGTCTCGGTGTGTCGGAAGTGATTCTCGTCATGCTTATCGCCATCGCGATTTTCGCAGTGCTCGCACTTATGTTCGCCATCGCGGCGAAGGGAATTCCGGCACTCGTCTTCTCCCTGCTTGCCACGCTTGCATATGTCTACTTCAATCTGAGCTTCACACCATATGGCGCGTACAGCATCGGATTCGGTGTCTATCTGTTCTACATTGCCGCCATTGCAGCCATCGCCGGCTCCATCTGGATGATTGCCGTCAAACGCCATAACAAGGGTGCAGCTGTCAGCGCATGACGGGCAGGGCGGTTCTGGTAACGAATCCGCCGACGTACGGATAAGCGCTCCACGGAGAAGTGTAGGAGGAACTCAGCATGCGTAGCATCGATCTGCTGCCGAATGAAGGCGTCATCGCGCAATTTGACAATGTTGGATGCAAGAGCCCGGATTTCAAAGGCTTCGAGCGTGGCGAACTGACCTTGACCAATATGAGTCTCGTATTCACCTATACCCAGATCAAGATGTTCGGCAAAGACATCGACCACACGTTCTCGTGGGCACTTCGTGACATCAAAGTGGTGAACGGCAAGCCGCAGCTCATCGTCGACAAAGGCGAAAGCCACCAATGCGATGTCCTGCTGCGCAAAGGAAAAATCGAACTGCGCATGGGATCCCATGCGGACCTGTCAAAGCTGGTGAACGGCATCAACAAGGAGATCACCGGCAGTGACGAAGATGTCGTGGGAGCGCCGAAGACCTTCATCAGTGGCATCGCAAGCATGTTGACCGGTGCGACCAAGGAGATGGCGGAGGCATTCACCATGAGCGGTCTGACCAAGCCGGCTGGTGCGAAAAAAGTGTCGAGGGCATGCCTCGGTTGCGGGGCTACACTGCATGGCCCGGAAGGCACGTCGGTCATCTGCGAATACTGCGGCAGAACCGAACAGCTGTAATACAACACAGGAAACTCGGGAGCATAGGGAAGTAGGCAACCATGGCATTGATCAAGGCATTCGCAGGCGCATTGGGCGGCACCTTCGCCGATCAGTGGCTCGACATCATCACGGTCGGCCAATTCGGCGAACATGTGGCGCTCATGCCGGGCGTCTACCAGGAAACGAATCAAGGGCGCGGATCGAACACCAAGCATTCTGCCGCCGTCATCTCCAACGGCTCGCGCATCTATGTCCCTGAGAACACTGCCGCGTTCATCTTCGACCAGTCGGGCATCGAAAGCATCATCACCGAGTCCGGCGGGTACGAATACCGCACCGGCGGCACCGAAAGCGTGTTCGCGGGCGACGGCATCGGCAAATCCATCTTCGGGCAGATCGGCGAACGCTTCAAGTACGGCGGCGAACCAGTGGCGAACAAGCGCGTCGCCTTCGTGAATCTCCGCGAGATCCGTGGCCTCAAGTTCGGCACGCCGGCCCCGCTCATGTACCATGACAAGTTCTACGACACCGATCTCGACATTCGCGCGCGAGGCATGATGTCGTTGCGCATTACGAACCCGACCGCGTTCATCCGGCAATTCGTGCCGCCGAACGTGGATTACATCAGTTTCGATGACCCCAAAACGAAGTCGCAGCTGCTCAGTGAATTCATGCAGTCGTTCTCGGTCGCGCTCAACTCGTTGAGCAACGAATACCGCATCTCCGCGTTGCCGAGCCAAGCGAACGCAATCGCGCTCGCGATCAGCGAGGACGCCACAAACGCGGGTACATGGGAGTCACGATTCGGCATCCATCTGGCGGGCATCGGCATCGAAAGCATCGAGTTCACTCCGGAATCGCGCGAACTCGTCAAGCAGTACTCGTCGAACCGCATGAATGTGACGGCGTACGAGAACATCTCGCAGCAGGCGTCGAACATCGCCGCCCAGCAAAAGATCGCACAAGGCGTGCAAGACAACGGGTTCGGCGACATGGGCGGCATGATGCTCGGCGTCGGCTTCGCCCAGGGGGTCAACCCGATGACCGGTGCGATGCCGGGCCAGCAGATGAATCCGGCGAATGCGATGGCCGCTGCAGCGGATGCACAGCCGGTCGTCGCCCAAGCCGCGTCGCAGCCCGCTCCGGCTCCAGCGATGTCCGTGGCGGAACAGATGGAGACGCTGAAGAGCCTCAAGGAGCTGCTTGACGCCGGAATCCTCACCCAGGAGGAATTTGACCTCAAGAAGAAGCAGGTTCTGGGACTGTAGTACGTCTCAACAATAAAGGAGGGCAGTATGTCCAATCAAACAACAACCCGGAACCTGACGGTTCCCAAGATCGTGGCGATCGTGGGCAACGTGCTCATGTTGCTGTGCGTGTTCCTTCCGTACGCTTCGGTGGCAAAGGACTCGCCATACCGTGAATACGCCGATGAGATGGTCGATGGTGTTCGCGCAGGCGAATTGGCCGATCCCTCAATGTTCAAGTTCGCCACGCTCTACAACAAGCTCAAGGATCAGACGTCCAACGGTTCCGAAATCGCGATGATTGTGATGGCGCTCGTTGCGGCCATCGCCATCACGGCAATTATCGCGTTGATCTTTGCATGCGTTTCGAAGGGTATTCCGGCGCTGGTGTTCAGCATCATCGGCTTCCTTCTGTTCTTGGTGCTGAACTGGGACTTCAGTGACCGCGGCGTTGTTCCCACTGATGATTACAGCTGGGGATTTGGCTATTACCTGTTCTATGCAGCCGCTCTTGTGGCAGTCGTAGGTGCAATCTGGATGATTGTGTCCAAGCGCAGGGAATAGTGACCGTAGAGGAATACGAAAAACGGGGTTTCACGTATCCGGGGAAGAGGCGTGAAACCCCGTTTTTTGTCAACATGAGAACCATGGTTGGACCTATCTTCGATTGTGGGGTGGGCTCCATGGCGCACAAAGGCGTATTGCAGCCCTATCTTCCATTTGTCCTGCGAATTACAGGCTTTTGGGGCTTGCGGTCGACTGGGGACTCACCCCACAATCGAAGATGGGGATCAGTCCTGATGCATGGCCGGTGCTGGATGCCGCTTTGCGGTGAATTCAGTGGATGCAATCCGCCATACCGCCACCTTGCCCACTTGCCGGGGCTGCAATTTGACATCCTTCATGCCGGTACGCTGCCGTATGAGCAGGGTGAGCGCTTCGATTTTCTTGCCAGTTTCGTCGATGAGGCCGGCCACGCCGGTGCCGATGATTGATCTGAACGCCGTCGTCGACGAACACGGTGTGCGCCCCGTGTACACTTCCGCATCGCAATCCATCTCGAATGCGACAGGCAAAGCGTTACCCGCCGAGCGGATCGCGTCAATCTTGCGTCCTGCTAGCGCCGAGTGCATGAAGAGCGTCAACTTGCCATCCTCAAGCACATATGCGAAATTCACCGGCACAATCGTCAGGCCCTGGGCGTCCTGATACGCGACGCGTACGTCGGCGCAGTCGCGCAGTATCCCCTCGATTTCCGCCGTATCATGCACTTCGCGGTCGGCCCTGCGCATAGGGCGTGGGCACGGGACAGCGGGCTGTTCCATGGTAGGGCCCTCTTTTCATCGTGTTGTTGCTGGTTCCCCCAATGGGTGAGCTTGTATAAGAGCGGCCGGCTCCATGATTGGAGCCGGCCGCATCAGTTGTATTGGGTCATGCCGCCATCTACGCGAAGTATTCCACGCCAGCTTCAAAAATCGGCTGGTAGGTGTTGCCCGGAACATTCACATACAGGCCATTGCCCGAACGCTCGGAGTGGCCCATCTTGCCGAACACATGGCCGTCGGGGCTCGTGATTCCCTCGACAGCCATCATGGAACCGTTCGGGTTCACCGCAAGGTTCATGCTCGGCACACCGTCTTCGTTCACATACTGCGTGGCGATCTGGCCGTTGGTGGCAAGCTGCGTGAGCAGGTCGGGGCTCGCCACGAACCGGCCTTCGCCATGCGAGATCGCCACGGTGTGCACGTCGCCCACCTGGGTCTTGGCAAGCCAGGGGGAGAGGTTCGACGCGATGCGCGTGCGCACAAGGCGGCTCTGGTGGCGGCCGATCTCGTTGAACGTGAGTGTGGGGCACTCGTCGGTCATCGGCACGATGTCGCCGTACGGTACAAGACCCAGCTTGATGAGGGCCTGGAAGCCGTTGCAGATGCCGAGCATGAGGCCATCGCGGTTCTTGAGCAAATCGCGCACGGCCTCAGTGACCGCGGGCGCGCGGAAGAACGCGGTGATGAACTTCGCCGAACCATCCGGCGCGTCGCCGCCCGAGAAACCGCCGGGGATCATGACGATTTGGCTGCGGCCAATCTCGTCGACGAGCGCCTGCGTCGATTCGGTGACGGCCTGCGGGGTGAGGTTGTTGACGATGAGCGTCGTGACCTCCGCGCCAGCGCGCTCAAACGCGGCAGCGGTGTCGTATTCGCAGTTGTTGCCCGGGAACACCGGGATCACCACGCGCGGCTTGGCGATCTTCGGCCCGGTGTACGGTGCGCGCCGGCCGGCGTCGAAGACCACGGTCTCCACGAGTTCGTCGGTCTGGTGTTCGGTGTGGCGGTAGGGGAACACGTCTTCAAGCGCGCTTTCCCATGTCTCCTGCAGCGGCGCGAGGGCGAAATCCTCGCCAGCGGCATGGAAGGTGTAGTCCTCGGTCGTTTCGCCGATTTCGCTGATCTCCACGAGGTTCGACGTGGCGGGGATCTTCGTGTCATCGGCGAGTTCGACGATGAACGAACCGTATGCCGGGGCGAACAGGTCGTCGACGCTGATTGCGTCGTCCAAACGCACACCGATGTGGTTGCCGAGCGTCATGCGGAACAGCGCTTCGGCGGTGCCGCCATAGCCCGGGGTGGAGATAGCCACCGCGTCATGGAAGTCCACGAGCTGTTCGACCGTGGAGAAGGCCTCGAGCAGGCCGTCCTTGTCCGGTGTCAGGCTATCGGCATGGTACACGGGGGCGATGCGGACCACACGGTGGCCCGGCGCCTTGAACTCGGGGGAAGTGGCGCGGCGCATGTCGCCGACCGCCACGGCGAACGAGATCAGCGTGGGCGGCACATCCAGGTCCTCGAACGAGCCGGACATGGAATCCTTGCCGCCGATCGCGCCCGCGCCCAGGTCGACCTGGGCCATGAGCGCGCCCAGCACGGCGGCGACCGGCTTGCCCCAACGGTCGGGTTCGTCGCGCAGCTTCTCGAAGTATTCCTGGAAGCTCAGGTACGCCTTTTCATGCTCGAAGCCGGCGGCCACGAGCTTGGCGAGCGATTCCACGACAGAAAGGTATGCGCCGGTGAACTGGTTGCGCTCCATGATGTAGGGGTTGAAGCCCCATGCCATGGCTGATGCCGTTGTCGTCTCGCCGAACACCGGCAGCTTGGCCACCATGGCCATCGGGGCGGTGAGCTGTTCGCGGCCACCGAACGGCATGAGCACGGTACCGGCGCCGATCGTGGAATCGAAGCGCTCGGCGAGGCCCTTGTTAGAAGCCACATTGAGGTCGTTGAGCATCGCGTCCAACCGCTCGGCGAGTGTGCCTTCGTTGAACGGCGTCACATACGTGCCCTGTTGCGCAACATGGGCGTTCTGGTGCTTGTCGGCGCCGTTCGATGAGAGGAACTCACGGGAGAGGTTGACGATTTCGTCGCCATCCCAACGCATCACCATGCGCGGGTCCTCGGTGACGGTCGCGATCACCACGGCCTCGAGGTTCTCTTCCTGGGCGTAGCGCAGGAACTCGTCCACGTCCTCGGCGGCCACATCGACGGCCATGCGTTCCTGGGATTCGGAAATCGCCAGTTCGGTGCCATCGAGGCCCTCGTATTTCTTCGGCACCTTGTTCAGATCCACGTCCAGTCCGTCAGCGATCTCGCCCACGGCCACGGAGACGCCGCCCGCACCGAAGTCGTTGCAGCGCTTGATCAGGCGCGTGGCGTCGCCACGGCGGAACAGGCGCTGCAGCTTGCGTTCCACGGGCGCGTTGCCCTTCTGCACCTCGGCGCCGTCAAGCTCGAGCGATTCGACATTGTGCGCCTTCGACGAACCGGTGGCGCCACCGATGCCGTCGCGGCCCGTGCGGCCGCCCAGCAGGATGATCTTGTCGCCCGGGGCCGGGGTCTCACGGCGCACATGGTCGGCGGGAGTGGCCGCGACGACCGCGCCGCCCTCCATGCGCTTGGCCACATAGCCGGGATGGTAGATCTCGTTGACCTGGCCGGTGGCCAGACCGATCTGGTTGCCGTACGACGAATAGCCATGGGCCGCCGTGGTGACGAGTTTGCGCTGGGGGAGCTTGCCCTCAAGCGTCTCATCGACCGGCGTGTGCGGGTCGGCGGCGCCTGTGACGCGCATCGCCTGATACACGTAGGCGCGGCCCGAGAGCGGGTCGCGGATGCAGCCGCCGATGCAGGTGGCCGCGCCACCGAACGGTTCGATCTCGGTGGGGTGGTTGTGCGTCTCGTTCTTGAAGAGGAACAGCCAATCCTCGTCTTCGCCGTTCACGTCGACCTTCACCTTGACGGTGCACGCGTTGATCTCCTCGGACTCGTCGAGGCCGGTCATCACGCCATTGGCCTTGAGCCACTTGGCGCCGAGCGTGCCCATGTCCATCAGGGTGACCGGGCGGTCGGAGCGGCCCAGTTCGTCGCGCATCGCCAGATAGCGCTCGAACGCGGCCTGCACCACGGCGTCGTCGATCGTCACCGAGTCGAGCTGCGTGCCGAACGTGGTGTGGCGGCAGTGGTCGGACCAATAGGTGTCGATCACACGGATCTCGGTGATGGTCGGGTCGCGTCCCTCCTCCTCGAAATACCGGCGGCAGAACTCGAGGTCGGCCACATCCATCGCCAGACCGCGGTCCGCGATGAAACGCTCCATCTGCTCGGCCTCCATCGAGCGGAACCCGTCGATCACCTCGACCTTGCCCGGAGTGGGCACCTGCGCGGTGAGCGTGTCTTTCGTCTCAAGGGCCGCCTCGCGCGCTTCGACCGGATTGATCACGTAATGTTTCACCGCGTCCACATCGGGTGTGTTCAACGCGCCGTCAAGTGCGTAGACGGTCGCGGTGCGCACGGTCGGGCGTTCGCCCTGGCTGATGAGCTGGATGCACTCGCTCGCCGAATCGGCGCGCTGGTCAAACTGGCCGGGCAGGTACTCCACGGCGAACACGGCGTTCTCTCCGAAATCCGGCTGGTCAAAGCTCACATTGTCTGACTGCGGTTCGCTGAACACCGTGGGCACGACCTGCTCGAACAGCTGTTCGTCAATGCCCTCGACGTCGTAACGGTTGACGAGTCGAACGCCCTTGAGGGTGCGGATTCCAAGGATCGTGCGCAGCTCGTTCGTCAGCTGCTGGGCCTCGACATCGAATCCGGGTTTCTTCTCTACATAGACGCGGAAAACCACGATTGTTCCTTCGCTTCTTGTGTGGTGGCTCGGGTGGTGGACGGACGGGATGGGTGCGTTATGCCAAGGTCACTCGGCGCGCGCGACGCCCTCGGCGTCGGCGAGCGCCTCAAGACGGTCGAGGATCTCTTCGTAGGCGGGGATGATGTTGCCCAGATCGCGGCGGAAGAGGTCCTTGTCGAGGTGCTCGATCTGGCCGGAGCCATCACGCAGGTCCCACAGGCGGCAGGTGTCGGGCGTGATCTCATCGGCGAGCAGGATCGTGCCGTCGGAGGTCTTGCCTTCCTCGATCTTGAAGTCCACGAGCTGCACGTCGATCTTGGAGAAGATGTCGCGCAACGCGTCGTTCACCGCGCGCGCCTGGCGGGAGATCTCGTCGAGTTCCTCTTTGCTGGCCAGGCCGAGCGCCACGATGCCGTCGTCGTTGATGAAGGGATCGCCCAGATCGTCGGACTTGTAGCAGAATTCGAGGATCGGCTGCTTGAGTTCGGTGCCTTCCTCAACGCCGTAGCGCTTGGCGAACGATCCGGCGGCGGTGTTGCGCATGATGATCTCGAGCGGGTACATGTCCATGGCGCGCACGAGCTGCTCGGTGTCGGAGACGCGGCGCACGAAATGCGAATCGACGCCGCGCGCGGCCAGCAGGTCGAACAGGACCGAGGTGATGCGGTTGTTCAGGCTTCCCTTGCCTTCGATCTGTGCTTTTTTGGCACCGTTGCCGGCGGTTGCCTGGTTCATGTATTCGACCCACAGCACGTCGGGGTCATCGGTTGCGTACAGTTTTTTGGCCTTGCCCTCGTAGAGCTTGTCCAGTTTCTGCATAGTGTTGCTTCACCCTTCTGGTTACCCAAGATTGGAGCGCTGATGAACTGACGCAATCAGGGTACCAACCATTCGTAACATCTCTTCGGCGTTTCTCACATTTCACACAATCTCGGTGTGCAGCGCCTGCGTGACCTGCGTGGCGGCGATGCGCGCCTCCTGCACGTTCTGGCCGAGCGCGAGCGCCACACCCATGCGGCGGTGCCCCGCGACACGCGGTTTGGCGAAGATGCGCACGTCGGTGCCGGGGCGCGCGAGCGCGGCGTCGAGATCCGAAAACTCGACTTCGCCCTCGCCGCTGACCACGATCGCGTGGCTCGCCGCCGCGGTGTGCGCGGGCATGGCGAGCGCCACATGGCCTTCGGTGACCGGCACGCCGAGGATCGCGCGCGCGTGCAGGTCGAATTCGCTGAGCCGCTGGCTGATCATCGTGACCATGCCGGTGTCGTGCGGGCGCGGCGAGACCTCGTTGAACAGCACGCTGCCGTCGGTCAGCACGAACAGTTCGACGCCGAACACGCCCCACGCGGTATCGGTCTTCGCGCGCTGCACGAGACCGCGCACCGCTTCGCGCGCGATGCGGACGGACTCTTGCAACACGTCCGCCGGCACATCCGCCGGCTGCCAGGATTCACGGTAGTCGCCGTCCTGCTGGCGTTGGCCGATCGGCGTGCACACCACGATGCCCGCGCTCGAGCTGACGGTGAGCATCGTGAGCTCATAGTCGAGGTCGACGAGCTGCTCGACGATCACGCGCGAGACGTCGCCGTCGTGGTGCGCGCGGCGGCCCTGCTGCGCCTCCTGCCACGCGGCGTCGATGCCACTGGCGTCGCGCACAACCGATTGGCCATGGCCCGAGGAGCTCATGACCGGCTTGACGACGCACGGGAACCCGACCGCCTGGGCGCCGGCGCGCAGTTCCTCGAGCGAACCGGCGAACCGGTGGGGTGAAGTGGGCAGGCCGAGGTCGTCGCTCGCCAAACGGCGCAGCGCCTCGCGGTCCATGCAGATCGAGGCGATGGTGGCGCTCGGCACCACATGGATGCCTGCGCGCTCGGCGTCGAAGAGCACCTGCGTGGCGATCGCCTCAATCTCGGGGATGATGATGTCGGGCTGGACCTCCGCGATGAGTTCGGCCAGAGCCTGCGCGTCGCTCATGTCGAGCACATGCGCCTCATGCGCCACTTGCTGCGCCGGCGCGCCTTCGTAGGAGTCGGCGGCGATGACACGCACGCCGAGCCGGGTGAGCGCGATGGCGACCTCTTTGCCGAGTTCGCCGGAGCCGAGGAGCAGTGCGCGGGTGGGATGTTTGCCGTACGGTGTGCCCAAAGCACGATCTTGATTTGTCATGCCTCCCATATTGCCACCGGCGGCGCCCAGCGCACGCGCGCCGTCCACATGCGCCGCGCTTTGACATGCGTCATGGTTAGACTGAACTTCCATGTGTGCAGCAAAGAACGGCGAAAGCCCGCAGCAGACCACCGAACGGCCATTGACGATCGCCATGGTGGTGGACACCTTCGGCAACCGCGGCAACGGGACGTCGAATTCGGCGTTGCAGTGGGCTCAGGAGTTGGAACGGCAAGGGCACCATGTGCGCCTCGTGGGCATCAACGCACCCGAGTACCCGGCCAAGATCAACCGGGTGCCGCTCGTCAGCTGGGTGGCGGCGAAACAGCAGATGCAGTTCGCGCAGCCGAGCGCCACGTTGTTCGACCGTGCATTCGACGGCGTGGACATCGTGCACATCTACACGCCATTCAAATTCGGGCGGCACGCGCTCGCCGCGGCGCGTGCCAAGGGCCTGCCCGTCACGGCCGGCTACCATGTGCAGCCGGAGAACGTGACGTATTCCGCGGGGCCGCTCAAATATGTGCCCGGCGCTGATTCGTTCATCTACTGGCTGTTCAAGCACTGGCTGTACCGCAACGTCGACGCGATCCATGTGCCGACGGAATTGGGGGCCCGGTTGTTGCGCGAGCACCATTACACGGCGCCGATCCATGTGATTTCAAACGGCTACCAAGCGCGGTTCGCGCCCAAGCGGCAGCGTCTGGGCGACGAAGCGGCGGGCGTGCCGTTCAAGATCGTGGCGTCCGGCCGCCTGTCGAACGAAAAGAACCATGTGGAGCTCATCGAGGCGATCGCCCGCAGCGCGCACGCCGAAGACATCCATCTGACAATCGCCGGCACCGGGCCGATCAAACGCAAACTCGAACGGCTCGCCCGCAAGAAACTCGCGCGCCCCGCGTCCATCGGCTTCCACCGCAACAGCGACATGCCCGCATTGCTGCAGTCGTGCGACCTGCTGTGCCATCCGTCGATCGCCGACCTCGAATCGGTCAGTGTGATCGAAGGCATGGCGTGCGGGCTCGTGCCGGTCATCGCGAAGTCGCCGCAGAGCGCGGCGAGCCAGTTCGCGCTCTGCCCGGAATCGCTGTATGAGGTGGGGCATCCCGAACAGCTCGCCGCGCACATCGACTGGTGGATCGAACACCCGCGCGAACTCAACGAGTGGGGGCAGACCTATGCCGACCACACGAAGGAGCACTACTCCGTCGAATCGTCGGTCCACCAGTTCGTGCAGATGGAACGCGAGACGATCGCGGCGCATGGCGCCGCACGCTGAACCGCGTACACGGCGCCTACAACAGCGCGATGAGCGCCGCCACCTGATCGTCGGTCGTGGCCCAGCTTGTGCAGATGCGCAGCATCACATGGCTGGCGTCCACGGCCTCCATGAACCCCAGCTTCACCTGCTGTTGCAGCTCCTGGGCGCGGCTATGGGTCACCGTGATGAAGATCTGGTTCGTCTGCGACACAAACGCGATGTCGTACCCCTTGTCGAGCAGCGCCTGACGGATCTTGTCCGCCTGCGCGTTCGCGTGCTTCGACAACTGGAAATACAGGTCGTCGGTGAACAGCGTGTCGAACTGCAGGCCGAGCAGCCAGCCCTTGGCGAGCAGCGCGCCATGCAGTTTGACGAGCGCGGTGAAGTTCTCGGGCGTGTTGCCGCGCGTGAACACGACAGCCTCACCGAACATGGCGCCGACCTTCGTGCCGCCGATCGTGAAGACGTCGGCGATGCGCGCAAGGTCGTCGAGATTCGCGTCGTTCGCGTCGCATGTGAGCGCATAGCCCAAGCGCGCGCCGTCGATGAACAGCGGCATGCCGTGGTCGTGCGCCACCTGCGCGAGCGCGGCGAGCTCGGCGCGCGTGTACACCGTGCCGTATTCGGTCGGCTGCGAGACATACACGCAGCCCGGGCGCACCATGTGCGTATGGTTCGCGTCCGCGTTGAAGCGCTCGCAATAGTCGTCGAGCTGCGGCGCGCTGATCTTGCCGTCCTGCTGCGGCAGTGCGAGCACCTTGTGCCCGGTCGCCTCGATCGCGCCGGCTTCGTGCGTGTTGATGTGCGCACTGTCCGCGCAGACGACGCCTGCATATTGCGCGGTGATCGAGTCGATGACCACTTGGTTCGTCTGCGTGCCGCCGGTGAGGAACCAGATGTCGCTTTCCGGGTTGTCGCACAGTGCGCGGATCTTGCCGGCGGCGGCCTTGCAGTAGTCGTCGGTGCCGTAGCCGGGGTGCGTCTCGTTTTGGATCTGCTGCATGCGCGCGATGATCTGCGGGCAGGCGGCGGCGGAATAATCGTTTTCAAAAGACAGCATGGCGGGCTCCTTAGTGCTCGTAGGCGGGCAGCGTGTACTGCTGAGTAGTCTACCTGCTGGACCTTGAAAGGGCGTGGATTGCGGCGCACGGTGAACGGGGGGGCACGGGGCGATGCCTTCCGGGGGCGGACGCGTGCGCCGCCTGCCGGCGTGACGTAACAAGAAACCCCGGCCTCCATCGAAGGAAAGGCCGAGGCTGATGGGGTGGCTAACGCGGCTCGAACGCGCGACCTTCTGAACCACAATCAGATGCTCTACCAACTGAGCTATAGCCACCATTGCAGCGGTTCCGTTGGGAACCGGACAACAGGTGAACACTATACACGAATGCCGGGCCAATGTGTGCACACGGCGTGTCGGGCGGTGGCGGGGTGGTGTCGCGCGCGATTGTGGACTATACTCGTAAGTGCAAGAACACAAGGGTTACAACACCGAGACGGCGCAGGGTGGCGCCGGACGATTACGGCATTGCGCAACGTAACAGCAGGTAGCATGGGCTGCCGGGGCATTCGGCGCATGGCATGATCGCGCGCAAGGGATGCGCGCCGTAGGTGATGGCATACACAATGGATGCGATGGATGCGAGCAGACGCCACCGCGGCGATTGGTGGGAGATGGAATGCAACCGCGGTAGCGTCGAGGCAATGGCACGAACAATGGGTATAGGGAAGCGAGGCAACCCCCGGAGGTACCTAGACACTCCGGGGGTTGCCTTTTTTCTGTGCCTGTGGTATCTTGGCTCCTTGTGTGTGCCAGCCGTGCACCTTATGTAACAGGAGCGCGGGCTGGGATATCCCCGAGTTCGTTTGGATCACGCGCAGCAATGCGGCGGTGAGAGAACAGAGGGTCATCGGGCCGGTGAACAGTGGCTGTCTTTTCCGATTCGCAACGGATCAGGGGGAGTGGGGCTGCAGTGAGGCGGCTTCACGAGTGAAGAACAGATACCACTGAATCGGAGAATTCAAGTTGCCTACTATTGAACAGCTTGTCCGTAAGGGACGTAAGGCAAAGCCGAAGAAGTCCAAGACTTTGGCTCTCAAGGGAAGCCCGCTGCGCCGCGGCGTGTGCACCCGTGTGTACACCACCACGCCGAAGAAGCCGAACTCGGCTCTGCGTAAGGTTGCCCGTGTGCGTCTGAGCTCCGGCATCGAAGTCACCGCTTACATTCCGGGTGAGGGCCACAACCTGCAGGAGCACTCCATCGTGCTCGTGCGCGGCGGCCGTGTCAAGGATCTGCCGGGTGTGCGTTACCACATCGTGCGCGGTGCACTCGATACCCAGGGCGTCAAGGATCGTAAGCAGGGCCGTTCCCTGTACGGAGCAAAGAAGGCGAAGTAAGAGATATGTCACGTAAAGGACCCGCCAAGAAACATCAGCTGCTGCCGGACCCGATCTACGGCTCGACCGTAGTCGCGCAGCTCATCAACAAGATTCTTCTCGATGGCAAGAAGTCGATCGCCGAAGACATCGTCTACTCGGCACTTGACATGGTCAAGGAGAAGACCGACCAGGAGCCGGTCGCCGTGCTCAAGCGCGCGCTCGACAACATCCGCCCGTCCCTCGAGGTGCGCTCCCGCCGCGTCGGCGGCGCCACCTACCAGGTGCCGGTCGAGGTCAAGCCCGCCCGCGCGAACACGCTGTCGCTGCGCTGGCTGACCGATTTCTCCCGTGCTCGTCGTGAGAAGACGATGGCCGAGCGTCTCGCCAACGAGATCCTCGACGCCTCCAACGGTCTCGGCGCTTCCGTGAAACGCCGCGAAGACACCCACAAGATGGCAGAGGCCAACAAGGCCTTCGCTCATTACCGCTGGTAATCACACCAGACCAGAAAGGGCCAGGGAACACTTATGGCACAGGACGTGCTTAGCAACCTGAATCAGGTTCGCAACATCGGCATCATGGCGCACATCGATGCCGGCAAGACCACCACCACCGAGCGTATTCTGTACTACACCGGTAAGAACTACAAGATCGGCGAGACGCACGATGGCGCTTCGACGATGGACTTCATGGCGCAGGAGCAGGAGCGTGGCATCACGATCCAGTCCGCTGCGACCACCTGCTTCTGGAACCGTCAGACCCACGACACGGGCGAGCAGTTCCAGATCAACATCATCGACACCCCGGGCCACGTCGACTTCACCGCCGAGGTGGAGCGTTCGCTGCGCGTGCTCGATGGCGCCGTGGCCGTCTTCGACGGCAAGGAAGGCGTTGAGCCGCAGTCCGAGACCGTATGGCGTCAGGCCGACAAGTACGGCGTTCCGCGCATCTGCTTCATCAACAAGATGGACAAGCTGGGCGCTGACTTCTACTACTCGGTCGACACCATCAAGGAGAAGCTGGGTGCCACCCCGCTCGTCGTGCAGCTGCCGATCGGCGCTGAGAACGACTTCGCCGGCGTTGTGGACCTGATCCGCATGAAGGCCTACGTCTGGAACGACGTCAAGGACGACATGGGCGCCCACTACGACACCGTGGACATCCCGGACGACCTCAAGGACCGCGCCGAGCAGTACCGTTCCGAGCTGCTCGACCAGGTCGCCGAATCCGATGAGGAGCTGCTCGAGAAGTTCCTCGAGAGCGGCGAGCTTTCGGAAGAGGAGATCCGCAAGGGCATCCGCACGCTGACCATCAGCCGTCAGGCCTATCCGGTCCTGTGCGGTTCGGCGTTCAAGGACAAGGGTGTGCAGCCGATGCTGGACGCCGTCGTCGACTACCTGCCGAGCCCTGAGGACGTTCCTTCGATCGTTGGCTTCGATCCGTCCGACGAATCCGTCGAGATCGACCGCAAGCCCACTTTCGACGATCCGTTCTCGGCCCTCGTCTTCAAGATCTCGACCCACCCGTTCTACGGCAAGCTCGTGTTCGTGCGTGTCTACTCCGGCGTTGTGAAGCCGGGCGACAACGTGCTCGATTCCACGAAGGGCAAGAAGGAACGCGTCGGCAAGATCTTCCAGATGCACGCCGACAAGGAGAACCCAGTGGATTCCGCCGAGGCCGGCAACATCTACACCTTCGTGGGCCTCAAGAACGTCACGACCGGCGACACCCTGTGCGATGAGAAGCACCCGATCTCGCTCGAGTCGATGACCTTCCCCGACCCGGTCATCGAAGTGGCCGTGGAGCCGAAGACCAAGGCCGACCAGGAGAAGATGAGCATCGCTCTCGCGAAGCTCTCCGACGAGGATCCGACCTTCCAGGTCAAGACCGACGAGGAATCCGGACAGACGCTGATCTCGGGCATGGGCGAGCTCCAGCTCGACATCATCGTCGACCGTATGCGCCGTGAATTCAAGGTCGAGTGCAACGTCGGCAAGCCGCAGGTCGCCTACCGTGAGACGATCCGCAAGGCCGTCATGAACCAGGAATACACGCACAAGAAGCAGACCGGTGGTTCCGGCCAGTTCGCAAAGGTGCTCATGAACTTCGAGCCGCTCGACACCGAGAACGGCGAAGTCTACGAGTTCGCGAACGAGGTCACCGGCGGCCACATCACGAAGGAATTCATTCCTTCGATCGATGCCGGCGTGCAGGAGGCCATGGAATCCGGTATCCTCGCAGGCTTCCCGGTCGTGGGCGTCAAGGCAACGGTCGTCGACGGCCAGGTGCACGACGTCGATTCCTCGGAAATGGCCTTCAAGATCGCAGGCTCCATGTGCTTCAAGGAGGCCGCGCCGAAGGCGAAGCCGGTCATCCTCGAGCCGATCATGGCCGTCGAAGTCCGTACTCCGGAAGAGTACATGGGCGACGTCATGGGTGACCTCAACGCGCGCCGTGGCCAGATCCAGTCGATGAACGACGCCACCGGCGTCAAGGTCATCGACGCGAAGGTGCCGCTGAGCGAGATGTTCGGCTACATCGGCGACCTGCGTTCCAAGACGCAGGGCCGCGCGATGTTCACCATGCAGATGGATTCGTACGCGGAGGTCCCGAAGGCCGTCGCGGACGAGATCATCAAGGCCCAGCGCGGCGAGTGACACGCGCTGCCAACGGACTTGAACCTGTCTCCAGTCGGCGCTAGTATTTTGTAGCGCTGACTGGGTTCGGGCTCGATAAGTGGCGACAACCCAGAAACCCAGTAAAATGTAGCAAGTGCCTTGAATGTTCAAGGCTTACTACGAGAAACGTCCAGGAGGACAACACACATGGCAAAGGAAAAGTACGAGCGTACTAAGCCGCACGTTAACATTGGTACCATTGGTCACGTCGATCACGGCAAGACGACCCTGACCGCAGCCATCTCCAAGGTGCTGCACGATGAGTTCCCGGATCTCAACCCGGAGTATGACTTCAACCAGATCGACGCCGCTCCGGAAGAGCAGCAGCGTGGTATCACCATCAACATCGCCCACATCGAGTACCAGACCGAGAAGCGTCACTACGCTCACGTCGACTGCCCGGGCCACGCCGACTTCGTGAAGAACATGATCACCGGCGCTGCTCAGATGGACGGCGCCATCCTGGTTGTGGCCGCGACCGACGGCCCGATGGCCCAGACCCGCGAGCACGTGCTGCTCGCCCGTCAGGTGGGCGTCCCGAAGATCCTCGTCGCCCTGAACAAGTGCGACATGGTCGACGATGAAGAGCTCATCGAGCTCGTCGAAGAAGAGGTCCGCGACCTCCTCGACGAGAACGGCTTCGACCGTGACTGCCCGGTCGTGCACACCTCCGCCTACGGCGCGCTGCACGACGACGCTCCGGACCACGAGAAGTGGGTCGAGACCGTCAAGGAACTCATGAACGATGTCGACGACTACATCCCGACCCCGGTTCACGACCTCGACAAGCCGTTCCTGATGCCGATCGAGGACGTCTTCACGATCTCCGGTCGTGGCACCGTCGTCACCGGTCGTGTCGAGCGTGGCAAGCTGCCGATCAACACCAACGTTGAGATCGTCGGCATCCGCCCGACCCAGACCACCACCGTCACCTCCATCGAGACCTTCCACAAGCAGATGGATGAGTGCGAGGCTGGCGACAACACCGGTCTGCTGCTCCGTGGCCTCGGCCGCACCGACGTGGAGCGTGGCCAGGTTGTGGCTGCTCCGGGCTCCGTGACCCCGCACACCAAGTTCGAGGGCGAAGTCTACGTTCTGACCAAGGACGAGGGTGGCCGTCACTCGCCGTTCTTCTCGAACTACCGTCCGCAGTTCTACTTCCGCACCACCGACGTCACCGGCGTCATCACGCTGCCGGAAGGCGTCGAGATGGTCCAGCCTGGCGATCACGCGACCTTCACGGTCGAGCTGATCCAGCCGATCGCTATGGAAGAGGGCCTCACCTTCGCAGTGCGCGAAGGCGGCCACACCGTCGGCTCGGGCCGTGTCACCAAGATCCTCGCCTGATCTCATCAGACGCGATCTGACACGCTGAACTAGCGTAGAGGGGGCTTCCCAGACGGGAAGCCCCCTCTTGGTATATGCGGGGAAGAGGATCAGACGGTCGCGGTGGATTCAATGCGGCCGTTGCGCCTGGACGAGCCGAGTGCGCGGTCGATGCCCATCAGCACATAGCCGAGCACGATGAACGCGACAAGCAGGATGACCACCCAGCGTACAACGCCCGCCACACCCTGCTCGTCAAGGTTGATGAAGAAGTAAGGATAGAGCTTGGGCACGTTGAGGTTGAATCCCACCATCCATGCACGGATGTAGATGAACGCCAGATACATGAGGGGGAAGATCGTCGAATACAGCGGGTACGTCCACTTGACACGGCCGTGTTCGTAGAACAGAATCCAGTCGAAGACGAACAGCAGCGGCAGTACCACATGGAACGAGATGCTTGTAATCGTGAAGTTCTGGGCCGGATCGCGGTCAGGCGCCCCGGCGAGCAGGATGTTGAACACGAAGAATGTCAGCAGGATCGCTGTGACGCTGATGAATTTGACCGCTGGGCTGAGCGTGACGAATCCGTCGGCCTTGCGTTGCGCGGTCTGAATCAGCTCAAGCAGCATGACCGCGATGCACAGGTAGTTGGAAAGATTCGTGAAATACACGTAGAAGACATCGTCGAACGAATGCTCGTAGAAACCGAGGCTGCCGACGATGCCGACGAGGCCGATCGCCACATAGAACGATTGGAATATGAGTTGGGCTGTTCTGCTGCGTACCATAATCACCTTTCGTGGGCAGACGATAAGGCCCGTTGCCGCCGCTGGGCGGCAACGGGCCGCAAGCGCCAGTCTACGGCAATGGCATGTGGTGCGCGCCATGTGCATGCCGAAGAAATCAATGGCCCGGACTTGTGGAACACCACAAATCCGGGCCATCGCCAAGTGCCGCGTAGAGCGGGCGCCCGTCACTGCATCGGCATTGCCACAATGCCTTCGGCATGCTTGTCGACGGTCATGATCGACTCCACATTGCCGTTGCGGTCCAGCGTCACCACAACCGGGTCCATGGCCTTGATCGCAGCATCGGAGAACTCGGTATGCCCTGACGGCGAGGATTTGAGCAGCATCATCGGCAGGTCACTGCGCAGGGTCTGCACCGCGTCGGACATGCCCTCGTTGATCATCAGCACCTGCCCGTTCTCCTGACCGGCGTAATCCATGAGCATGCGCACAATGTCGCCGCGGCGCATCGTGGGGAACGCGACGGCGGTGATGTTGTCCTCGCGGATGGTGCGGTGGATCGCGTCGACACCTTTGCCATCGGCATCGATGACCGTCGCTGACGGTGGCACGGTCGGCAGCACATGGTGCTCGTCGATCACGCCGAGCTTGCGCTCGTCCGCCAAGGCGTCGACGAGCGACTGGAACGCGGTGACCTTGCTGTCGAGCGGCGCGTGGCCCACGACGATGATGGAACGGCCGTCAAGCAGCGCGTCGGTGATCATTGGATTGTTCATGGTTTCCTCCTATGCGATCCATGCGGTCTGGGCGGTCGGACGCAGCGTGCGCCGACCGCAATCACTTTCCGATATACCGCAAAACATGGGGGAGGGGAGGGTCATGGGGGCAAATGATGTCAAGAGCGAACAGGCTTGCATGGCGGCAATCGCGCACGATATGACGGCGTGGTTGCAGCTGTAGGGGGCTTCTGGCATAATGTCGTAGGCTCTATATGGCTTTCAATACAATAGCTTTCCAACGAGCGAACGAATAGGTGAGTATTTTGGCACAGACTACCAACGACATCAAGAACGGATCCATCCTCAATCTGGACGGCCAGCTGTGGCAGGTCATCAAGTTCCAGCACGTCAAGCCGGGCAAGGGCCCCGCCTTTGTACGCACGACGATCAAGAACGTGCTGTCCGGCAAGATTGTGGACAAGACCTTCAATGCCGGCATGAAGATGGACTTCGAGACCGTCGACAACCGCACGCTGCAGTACTCCTATGACGATGGCGACAACTTCGTCTTCATGGACATGACGACCTACGACCAGATCATGATCCCGAAGAGCCTCGTGGGCGACAAGGCGAAGTACCTGCTCGAAGGCACCGATTGCATCGTCTCCTTCCACGACGGCACCCCGCTCTCCGTCGAACTGCCGGCGTCCGTCGTGCTGACCGTGACCCACACCGAGCCCGGCCTGCAGGGCAACCGCTCCAACGCCGGCACCAAGCCCGCGACCGTGGAGACCGGCGCCGAGATCCAGGTGCCGCTGTTCATCGGCGAAGGCGAGAAGGTCAAGGTCAACACTGAAGACGGTTCCTACCTGGGCCGCGAGAACTGACGCGCAGATAAAGGACCCACTGTTCCATGGCACGTTCCACCGCTCGCAAACGGGCTCTGAACACACTGTATGAAGCTGACGAGAAGGGGCAGAGCATCCTGTCCCTTCTCGATGAGCGCATCGCCGAACCCGGCGCACAGACACCCCTCCCCGAATACGCCATCGAAATCGTGCGTGGGGTGGCGGACAACCGGCGAGACATCGACGGCCTGCTCAATGAGCATTCCACAGGTTGGAAAGTCAAACGCATGCACGTGGTCGACCGTAATATTCTACGTATTGCGGTATGGGAGATCGTCTACAACGACGATGTGCCCGACAAGGTGGCCATCGATGAGGCGCTGAATCTCGCCAAGCAATTGTGCGACGACGACGCACCCGCCTTCATCCATGGTTTGCTCAGCGCCATCTGCGCAAGCAAGCCGCATGGAGCACCTACCGATCAGACCAACTGAATTCAAGCGCGTTAGGCCGGGTCGCGAGTCTCAACCGGCCGCTATCCACGGTACAACTACCTTGATGAATTGGGGGTTTGGGTGAACCAGCTCGACTCGGCAACCGACAACTACACTGCGCAGGATGCTGTGCTCGTCCTCGAAGATGGGCAGGTCTACATCGGTGAACCATACGGCGCCGTTGGGGCCACCCGTGGAGAGATCGTGTTCTCCACGGCCATGACCGGCTATCAGGAGACGCTTACCGATCCGAGCTACGACCGCCAGATCGTGGTGCAGACCTTCCCTCACATCGGCGACACCGGTGTGAACCCCAGCGACCCAGAGTCCTCGCGTATCTGGGTCGCTGGATATGTGGTGCGCGACCCCAGCGTCAATGTGAGCAACTGGCGCGCCACAGGCAGCCTCGATGACGCGCTCGTCGACAACGGCATCGTGGGCATCAGCCACATCGACACCCGCAAGCTTGTGCGCCATCTGCGCACGGCCGGCGTGATGCGCGCGGGCATCTTCTCGGGCGACGCCCTGCTCGATGGCCAAGGCGAGCCGCGCAGCATCGACGCGCTGCTCGACGACGTGCGCCAGACCCCTCAGATGAAGGGCATGAGCCTCTACGACGAGGTGAGCACCAAGGAACGCTACGTGGTCGAGCCCACCGGCGCGTTCGAAGGCAAGGAACCGGTGGCCACGGTGGCCGCGGTCGATCTGGGCATCAAGGCGATGACCCCGCAGCGCCTCGCCGAGCGCGGCTGCCGCGTGGTCGTGCTGCCGTCGACGACCACGTTCGAGGAAATCGAGCAGCTCAATCCCGACGGCGTCTTCTTCTCGAACGGCCCGGGAGACCCGGAACAGGCCGATGACATGGTCGCCATGCTGCGTGAGGGGCTTTCCGCCGGCTACCCGTTCTTCGGCATCTGCTTCGGCAACCAGCTGCTCGGCCGGGCCCTTGGTTTCGGCACCTACAAGCTCAAGTTCGGCCACCGCGGCATCAACCAGCCGGTCAAGGACATGACGACCGGCAAGGTGGAGGTCACCGCGCACAACCACGGGTTCGCCGTGGACGCCCCGCTCGGCCAGACCGTGGACGCCCCCTACCAGAATGGCACATTTGGCAAGGTGTTCGTGAGCCATGTCGACCTCAACGACGACGTTGTGGAAGGCCTGCAGTGCGTCGACATCCCCGCGTTCTCGGTGCAGTACCATCCCGAGGCCGCGGCCGGCCCGCACGATGCCGCATATCTGTTCGACCGCTTCGTCGCGATGATGAACGACGCCAATGCAAAGAATGCCAAGGAGGAATCCACGAATGCCTAAGCGTAACGACATCAAGTCGGTCATGGTCATCGGCTCGGGCCCGATCGTCATCGGTCAGGCCGCCGAGTTCGATTACTCGGGAACCCAGGCGTGCCGCGTGCTGCGCGAAGAAGGCATCCGTGTCATCCTCGTGAATTCCAACCCGGCCACGATCATGACCGACCCGGAGATGGCGGATGCCACCTACATCGAGCCGATCGCCACGCCGATCCTCGAACGCATCATCGCCAAGGAACGCCCAGACGCACTGCTGCCCACGCTCGGCGGCCAGACTGCGCTCAACGCCGCGGTGGCCCTCGGTGAGGCGGGTGTGCTGAAGAAGTACAACGTGGAGCTCATCGGCGCCTCGCTCGAAGCCATCGACCGCGGTGAGGACCGTGAGTCGTTCAAGGAGGTCGTCGAGGCGGCCGGCGCCGAATCCGCACGCTCTGACATCGCGCATACGCTCGAGGAAGTGGACGCGATCGCCGAACGCTTCGGCTTCCCGCTTGTGGTGCGCCCCAGCTTCACGATGGGCGGCCTCGGTTCGGGCATTGCACACAACACCGAGGAACTGCACCGCATCGCCGGCGCTGGCATCCATTATTCCCCGACCGACGAGGTGCTGATCGAAGAGGGCATCGAGGGCTGGAAAGAATACGAGCTCGAGCTCATGCGCGACCGCAACGACAACGTGGTGGTCGTGTGCCCGATCGAAAACGTCGACCCGGTCGGCGTGCACACCGGTGACTCGATCACTGTGGCGCCGGTCTTCACACTGACCGACCGCGAATACCAGAAGCTGCGCGACATCGGCATCGCGATCATCCGCGGTGTGGGCGTCGACACCGGCGGTTGCAACATCCAGTTCGCGATCCACCCCGCCACGGGACGCATCATCGTCATCGAGATGAACCCGCGCGTCTCGCGCTCGTCCGCGCTGGCGTCGAAGGCCACGGGCTTCCCGATTGCGAAGATCGCGACGAAGCTCGCGCTCGGCTACACGCTCGACGAGATCCAGAACGACATCACCAAGTCCACCCCGGCGAGTTTCGAACCGACGATCGACTACGTGGTCACGAAGGTGCCGCGTTTCGCGTTCGAGAAGTTCCCGGGCGCCGACCCGACACTGACGACCTCGATGAAGTCGGTGGGCGAGGCGATGGCCCTCGCCGGCAATTTCCAGGAATCGCTCGGCAAGGCCATGCGTTCCATCGACAAGCGCGACATGGGCTTCTCGTGGAGCGGCGAGAAGCCTGGCGAGCAGGAGGTCGCCGAGCTGCTCGAGGCGATGAAGGTGCCGACCGAGCACCGTTACCTGCAGCTCATGCGTGCCATCTGGGGAGGCGCGACCGAAGAGCAGATCTTCGCCGCCACCAAGATCGACCCGTGGTTCGTCAAGCAGTTCATGCTCATCAACGACACCGCGATGCAGGTGCGCGACGCCGAAACGCTGTCGCCGCGTCTGCTCAAGAAGGCGAAGCTCGCCGGTCTGTCTGACCTGCAGATCGCGCGCCTGCGCGGCTTGGGCGACGCCGGTGAGAACACCGTGCGCGAACTGCGCTGGAACTACGGGCTGCACCCGGTCTACAAGACGGTCGACACGTGCGCCGCGGAATTCGACGCGGTCACGCCGTACTACTACTCGTGCTACGCCGACGAGACCGAACTGCGCAAGCGCGACCGCGCGGCCGTGATCATCCTCGGCTCCGGCCCGAACCGCATCGGTCAGGGCATCGAGTTCGACTACACGTGTGTGCACGCCGTGCAGGAACTCGGCAAGGACTACGACACGATCATGGTCAACTGCAACCCCGAGACCGTCTCGACCGACTACGACATGTCGGACCGCCTCTACTTCGAGCCGCTCACGGTCGAAGACGTGATCGAGATCTACGAAGCCGAGAAGAAGATGGGTCCGATCAAGGGTGTGATCGTGCAGCTCGGCGGCCAGACGCCGCTTTCGCTCGCCGCGCGACTCAAGGCAGCCGGCGTGCCGATTCTGGGCACGACCCCCGAATCGATTGATCTGGCCGAAAACCGCGAGCTGTTCGGCGAAGTGCTGCGCGCGGAGAAGCTCAACGCGCCGCGCTTCGGCACGGCGCTCAGCCTCGAGGAGGCGCTCGACGCCGCGCACTCCATCGGCTACCCGGTGCTCGTGCGCCCGAGCTACGTGCTCGGCGGCCGCGGCATGGAAATCGTCTACGACGACGCGCAGCTCGAAAAGTATGTGAACCGCGCGCTCAACGAAGCCAAGGCCGACACGGTGGTGTCCGGGCGCCTGCCATCGCCGCTGCTCATCGACAAATTCCTGCAGGATGCGATCGAGATCGATGTCGACGCGCTGTTCGACGGCGACGAGCTGTATATCGGCGGCATCATGGAGCACATCGAAGAGGCCGGTGTGCACTCCGGCGACGCCGCGTGCACGCTGCCGCCGAGCACGTTGAGCGACGACCAGATCCGCCGCCTGCGCGAAGCCACCTACGCGATCGCCAAGGGGTGTGGCGTGTGCGGCCTGATCAACGTGCAGTACGCGTTCATGGCCAACACGCTCTATGTGATCGAAGCGAACCCGCGCGCCTCGCGCACGGTGCCGTTCGCGTCGAAGGCCACCGGCGTGGCCCTCGCGAAGGCCGCCGCGCGCATCATGGCGGGCGAGACAATCCAGCAGCAGCGTGACAACGGCCTGCTGCTGCCGCACGGCGACGGTGGCGATGTTCGCCTGGGACAGCAGGTGGCCATCAAGGAATCCGTGCTGCCGTTCAAGCGCTTCCGCACGCCCGTGGGCAAGACCGTCGACATCCTGCTCGGACCCGAGATGCGCTCGACCGGCGAGGTCATGGGCTTCGACCGCGACTTCCCGCACGCTTTCGCGAAGAGCCAGCTTTCCGCATACGAAGGCGGCCTGCCCACAAGCGGCAACGTGTTCATCTCGGTGAACGACACCGACAAGCGCCAGCTGCCGCTGTTCGCGGTGCGCCTTGTGGAGCTCGGCTTCCAAATCTGGGCCACCGAAGGCACGGCGTCGGTGCTGCGCCGCTACGGCATCGAATCGAAGATCGTCGACAAGATCACGGCGCGCGTGGATTCCGACCCGGACGCCCCCGTGCAGATCGACAAGGCCGAAGGCAGTGTGGGCAAGAACGTGGTGGAGCTCATCGAGGAAGGCGCGATCGACCTGATCCTCAACACGCCGAACTCGCGTGGCTCGCGTTCCGACGGATACTCGATCCGCGCCGCGGCCATCGCCGCCGATGTGCCCCAGTTCACCACGATGACCGAGTTCTCTGCTGTACTATTGGCTATCGAAGCAGTCAAGGCCAATGACTACCAGGTCATGAGCATTCAGGAGCATGCCCGTGAACTGTTCGCATTGGAGAGCAAGCAGGCATAGCAAGGCGGTGAAGCGATGAGTTCCGGGCTCACTCCAGAGGAGCAATTTGCGTTGCGGTCCGATTTCGGTCTGCGGCTGAGCAACTCGATGAAGCAGAACGGTCCACTGTGCGTGGGCATCGATCCGCATCGCAAGGTGCTCTCCGAGTGGGGTTACCAGGTGAACGCGGAAGGCGCGGAGCTGTACGCCATGCGCATGCTGCAGGCGGCCAGTGGCCGCGCCGCCGCCGTCAAATTCCAGTCGTCGATGTTCGAACGCTACGGGGCCAAGGGGTACGCGGCCCTTGAGCGTGTGCTCTATGCCGCACGGCAGATGGACATCATCACCATCGTCGACTGCCTGCACGGCGGCCTGTCCACCACGATCTCCGCGATCGCCGACGCCTATTTCAAGCAGGGCGCGCCGATGCTCGCGGATGCGATCACCCTGCTGCCGTATTATGGCGCGCGTTCGCTCGGCGGCGTAATCAACGACGCGCTCGACCACGGCCGCGGCGTGTTCATCGCATCGCTCACCTCGAACCCGGAAGGCGCGAGCCTGCAGACGGCGATTCGCCAGACCGGCGAATACAAAGGCAAGACCGTGGCCTACGGCATCGCCAACACCGCGCAGAAATACAATGAGGACGTCAAAGGCCTCGGTTCGGTGGGCCTGATCATTGGCGCCACCATCGGCCAATGGCTGCAGGAAAGCGGTGTAGCGCCCGCCAGCTTCACCGGGCCGATCCTGTCGCCGGGCTACGGCTGGCAGGGCGCCGAGGCGGATGATCTGCGCACGGTGTTCCGCGGTACACACGGCAACGTGCTCGTGACCGTGTCGCGCGCGATCTCGGAACACGGCCCGGGAATCCAAGACCTCATCCAAGCCACCGAAAGCATCTCGCTCGACATTCGGCGCGCATTGATGGAAACGCTCGAAGGAGACGAATCGTGACGAATCAGCAGGAACGCACAGGCGGCCGTCTCATGGTGTTGACCGGCCCCACCGCGGTCGGCAAAGGCACTGTTGAGGCGGCGTTGCGCAAGCAGCACCCCGAGGTGTGGGTCTCGGTCTCCGCCACGACGCGCGCGCCACGGCCCGGCGAAGTGGATGGTGTGACCTACTGGTTCATGAGTGAAGACGAGTTCGAAGCCAAGGAGCGCGCCGGCGAGTTCCTCGAGACCGCGCTCGTGCACGGCATGGCGCATTACGGCACGCCGCTTGTGCCAGTGGAGGAGCATCTGGCGGCGAATGTGCCCACCGTGCTCGAAATCGACCTGCAGGGCGCGCGCCGTGTCAAGGAACGCGCGCGCGAACTCGGCCTCGACGTGGTCTACGTGTTCCTGACGCCGCCGAGCTTTGACGAACTGAAGAAGCGGCTGATCGGCCGTGGCACCGAGACGCCCGAACAACAGGCGAAGCGCTTGGAGACCGCGAAGGTGGAGCTCGCCGCCGAACCGGAGTTCGACGTGACGATTGTGAACAACACCGTCGAACAGGCCGCCGAAGACCTGTGGAACGTCATCGCTGCCGAATACGGCCTCGACTGATTGCCACATAGGCCGTCCGGCCATATATACATATATACCAGTGTGGGGGT
>SKEB01000399.1_pt1 | contig 39672 bp, 39 predicted proteins | sample 4826561 | NCBI WGS metagenome assembly SKEB01 (sample SAMN11008820, study PRJNA524170) | human gut metagenome | biome: Human fecal sample; material: Feces; isolation source: fecal sample from pouch patient p17 | host: Homo sapiens | place: Israel: Tel-Aviv | collected 2016-03-29
CAAGGAGGATGGGTATGGCTGGAGAACTGTCGCTCATGGTAGAGACAGTGCCTCCAACTAGATTAAGGAACCGCCTGGTGCCGAACGGCATGCCAGTAAATTGCGGTGTGAGAGGGACGGGCTAACAACCCTCCCTACTCGATTTTTTAGAAGAGTTAGATTTTGCTTTCCGGCAAGGTGACCGTGTAAGGAAATTGAACTACCGTTATAGGCTCACCTTTGATCGTGAAATCTGAATCTAAGTAGTCAGCTCTAATAACAAATAAGAAAGAGTTTCCTACGGATTGAATCACTCTTCCCATTGGTTCGTTAATCATAAATACTTCAGTGTTTTCATCCACATTTTCAACGTTGGCTTGTCCTAAGAGCATACGGCGTTTTACACGGCCGAGATGCTGGGTCTTAGCAACAACCTCTTGACCCGTATAACACCCTTTGCTAAATGATATGGCACCAATTAAATCCAAGTTGAGAAACTGAGGAAGCCATTCTAAGGACTCAGGTTTTTCAATTAGCGCAATACCTTCTTGCATCAGTGCAGGAGCTAAGAGATTCTCTTCTGATTTACTGGATTCCATAAGTTCAGGAAGCTTACCGAAAGCTACGAACTTAGCGCTAAAGTCATTCGTGGCTTTGCTTGGCAGCCGAACGATAATAACAGAGTTCCCACGGTAAACTTTCATGGGCTCAGGAGGAATGGCGGGACAGACGACAATTTTGGCAGGATCTTTTTCATGTGTAGCAAAGAAAGTTATAGGAGCAGCTTCGATCCCAATCACAACTCTACTTCTAAGAATAAATTTAGACAGTCTTTGGACTTCTTCCTCGGCAAGAGAGGCTGGCATCAGAAGGCCATAGCCGTTAGGAATTCTAAAAATTAAAGAAGAGGAAGCCACTCTGCCCTGATGGTTACAGCTGGCAGTCCACTTAGCTTCATCTTCTTTTATGTGCCGGACATCTTGAGTTAATTGCCCCTGAAGGAAATTTTCCGCATCATCACCTGTAACTGAGACTAAACGGTAGTTCGGCTCATTGCTGAAGGTCCATTGATTTGGTATTGTCATACTCATATATTTCTCCATTTCTAGACTGTTTGCTAGATTAATCTTGAGACTCTAGGTGGCCTTATTTGTAAAAGCAAATTAGGCAATAAGTGCGACCATGATTGTATAGAAGTTGTTACAGCTCCACCTCGGTAGAAATTTTCTGACCATGCCGATCCAGATATTTTTTAGAATAATTAACTAAAAAGCTTATATTGTGCCTTTCTTGGTCCGTTAAACTTGAACATCTGATAAATGGCACTGCTGGTGGAGAGGATTTTGCTCAAAATTATTAAATATTTTTTTCTTATCGCTGCAGCTGCGGCGGCGATGGCTGTGTGCTATGGATATTGGTACGTGCAGGACAGGGTGGTACCGTTCCCAGAGGGAAAAAAAGAATTGGTTTTAAAAGTTCATAAGGGTGATACCACTCGTACCATTGTGAGAGAAATGCAATCAGAGGGCTTGGATGTTCATCCTGATATTTCCGCTTTTGCCTTTAAGTTCTTGGATGCAGATAAGAATATCCATGTTGGACGCTATTTAATTCCTAAGGGGTGGACACTAAGCGAAATCATTGCTCATCTTAAAAGCGGAAAAGTAATTATGAGCAAAATCACCCTCATTGAGGGTTCTGATACTAAGAAAATAATTGACAAAATCACATCCGATGATAATTTAGACCAAAATGCTGAACCTATAACGTTAGACAATGTAATGAAGATTGTTGGCGCACCTGATAAGACTCATCCGGAAGGACAATTTGCCCCTGATACGTTCGTTTTTGCAGCAGGTACACCGGCGAACTCTATTTTGAAACAGTCTTACAACGAACAGCAGAAAAGACTGAAGAAAGTTTGGGATTCTCGGGACAAATCTATTGCAGTTAAGAATCCATACGAATTATTAATTCTTGCAAGTATTATCGAAAAAGAAACGGGACATCCCGATGACAGAAATTTAGTATCCAGCGTATTTAATAATCGTCTGAAGAAAAACATGCTTCTTCAGACTGACCCAACGGTGATTTATGGGATTAAAGATTTCCAAGGAAAGATTCTTAAGTCTCATTTGAACACTGATCATCCCTACAATACTTATATTCATCCCGGCCTTCCTCCGACACCTATCGCTAATCCAGGTTTAGCCTCCTTAGAAGCGGCTGCCCATCCGGCCAAGACTAAATATTTATATTTTGTGGCAATGGGTGAAGGAAAATCTTATTTTTCCCAGACACTCGGAGAGCATAATTCGGCCGTACAGAAATTTTTAAGAAGTAAAGGAAAATGACCGTGAAGGCAAGAGCAAAAGGACGATTTATCACAGTCGAAGGAGTTGATGGTGCCGGTAAGAGCAGCCAAATTGAAGTTATTGCTCAGACGATCCGTGATAGAGGAATTGATCTTGTTATTACCAGAGAACCTGGTGGGACGACTACCGCAGAAAAAATAAGAGAAATCCTATTGCGGGAGGAAATGTCTCCTAAGTGCGAAATGCTCTTGATGTTTGCTTCTAGACAAGAGAATCTTGAGAAAGTTATTAAACCGGCCCTAGAAGAAGGGAAGTGGGTGTTATGCGATAGGTTTACTGATGCATCCTATGCATATCAAGCATACGGGCGAAATCAGCCAAAAGAATGGATAGATCTTTTAGCTAATTTTGTACACTCCGATGTTCAACCCGATAGAACAGTGTTGTTTGATATTGATACGGATCTGGCTGCGGCACGGCTCCAAAGAAAACTTGATAGATTCGAAGCTGAAGAAAAAGATTTTCATAAAAGAGTGCGAGAAGGATATCTAACTTTAGCTCGAAAGGAACCTAATAGATTCTTAGTAGTAGATTCCTCTAAACCCAAGGAGGAAATTAGCGCATTTTTAAAAGAGGAGTTTTCTAAATGGGATTAGCCCCTTATCCTTGGTTGGAGAAAAATTCCGACTTATTGGTTTCTTTTAGAAAAAAACTTCCGAACGCTCTCCTCATTCATGGGCCGAGAGGAAGCGGCACCTTCGAACTTGCCGAAGCATTTGCTAAATTCATATTATGTTCCTCTCCGATCGAGGGGCATGCCTGCGGGCAATGTGCTGAATGTAAATTGATCGAGGCTGGAAATCATCCGGACTTTAAATTTCTTCTGTCAGAAATGGAAGAGTCTATTCACCCTTTACCGTGGCAGAAAGAATCTAAGCCGGCAAATAATAAAAAATCTTTATCCAGAAATATTTCAATTGAACAAATTCGAGCATTAAGCGACTTTATTGGTATCAGTTCGCATCGCGGAGGCGTAAGAGTCGTTCTTGTTTATCCAGCCGATACCATGATGGCAGATCAAAGTTCCGCGTTGCTTAAAACTTTGGAAGAACCGCCGGCGAGCATGCTCTTCATTCTTGTATCTGATAACCTAGATAAGATGCTTCCAACCATCAGGTCAAGATGTCAGCTAGTTAGAGTTTCTCCTCCTACTCAAGATCAAGGAGTGAAGTTTCTCCAAGAAAAAGGAGTAGATAACCCCGTTGAGGAGCTAGCTAAGCTTGGAGGAATGCCTTTACTGTATTTTGAACAAGATTTAAAACTACGTTTGGATCCTCAGAAAGAGGACAAACTCTTAGATGTATTAGCCCTTGGCCCAGCCTTAAATGCGAGAAGCATTATCGATATTTCTGCTTTCGAGTATGCTCTATCGCCTTTGACAACTCTTCTTCAAAGATGGTGCAATGATTTGGTATTAGTTTGTCAGGGTCTAGAGCCTAGGTATTATCTTCGAAGGGCGAACCAGACCAAATCAATTAGCTCTAAAGTTGATCTAAAAAAACTTTTTTTGTTTTGGGATGAATTAAAGAGGACAAGACGTCAGGTGCACATTGCACTAAATCCTAAGTTGATGATGCAGGATCTTCTCTTTAGATATAAAGATATTTTTATTAACCAACGCTGACTGGCATGTCTTAAAGATTAGGTTTCTTCTTAAGGGCTTCGACAATAGTTTTTTCGTCCGGAATGATATATCTACTGGTCGTACCTACTGAGGCGTGCCCCAGGGCTGTTTGCACGACATTGACGGGCATAACCTCTAAACTAGTGACGGCAAACGTATGTCTAAGCCAATGGGTGGAGCTCGTTCTTAGTTTGGCCGCATCTAGAGGACGTTCTTTTTTTATACTATCGGCGACATTGCCCAAGAAGTTGGAAAGAATGACGTAGAGACCCGAGCGGGTAACACCTCCTTCTGCATTTTTTTTAGATTTTCGCATGGACGCTAAAAGAAGAGAGTTGGAGCCTGTTTCATCTCCGAGTGGCGGAAGATCTCTCATTTCTAAATAATTGGATATCATCTGAACTTGCTCATTGGAAAGAGGAAGACGTCTTTCCTTGTCGCCTTTACCAATTACTGTGATAAACATCACATTGCTGCCCTCGATATTTCGTGCACTTATCCAGGAAGCACGAGCATTTATCATTTCACTGCAACGCATTCCCAATCCCTTTCCCATTAGCAAGATCACTTTTAATCTTGCTTTTTGGATGGAATCTGGCATCCCATCGAGATAGGTGAGGATTTCATCCCATTGTTCTTTAGAAAGGGAACGATCTGCATACTCTTTGGGTTTTCCTTCCCCTGGAAGAAGAGGAATTTTAGGAGAAATTTGATCGAACGGATTCATCCGTAAGTAGCCAGTTTTTTGCAAAAACGAAAATAGCTGACGAATAACTGTCATTGCTATTTTTCTACTTGCATAAGACAATGCGGAACTAAACGGGCGCCAATCTCCTGAGGAGCGAGCCGTGTTCTTTGGGCCTAGCCAAGTACTTTGAGGTTGGTTCCAACGAGCTATCCACGTTTCTTCGCTGGTACGTCCCAACATTTCCAACCAAGTTAAGTATTCGGAGCAGTCTTCCAACGAAAGAGAGGATAAAGCGGTTCTTCTTTCGATGATTGCCCATAAAAGAAATCTTTCTGCCTCTTTTTTATAAGCTGCCTGAGTATTTTGATTCTTTCCTCTAGCTTTTAACCAGGAATGAATAGCTTCTAAATCATTTTCAGCGTTAAGTTGACAATTTTCGAGTTCTCCGCGGTTTGTCCCTTCTTTTCCGTTAAACAGATCAGGAACCTTAAAAGACTCGAGCGGGACGATTTGAGAGCGTTCCGAGTGCATAAAGCCTGCTCGAGGAGGCGCTTTCTTGAAATGTGCTTCCGGATTCACAACTTCAGTAAACCGCATACCGGCTACAATTCCAACTTTGTGACCGTAATACGGCTTGGTTAGCTCTATGGCTTTTTTTAATACCGGATCCGGAAGTTCGATTCCTTCTAACCGATGGTCATACAACCATTTCAGAATACCGTTAGCAGTTTCTTTATCAAGATGAACAGACTTCCACCAATTATTTTCATTGATATAAATTAAGTCCATTAAATCATCTAGATTACAGATGTCGTTCTTCTCAAGGTGAGTGGAAACCTCTTCGAAGAAGTACTGAGAAAGAGGCGCAACAAAATCAAGTTGAGGCATTACTACACAAGTCTAATCTGCTTGAAAGAAATCTGACGTTAATTCTATCAGACAGGTCTATGAAACTCAGTTTTTTAAGACGGTGGTCAAGATGAAACAGACAGATGCAGGAATATTGTCTTGCACCAAATTTGGATACAAAGGAAATATTGTTGTTAGTGGAATCAATGAGTGTATTAAGAACTAGGAAGGATCGATTTAGCCAGTGAAATGAACCTTTCTAAGACGGTAGTTAGACTAGTTGGAATTATGGAGTTCATCTCAAACACAAAACAACCGACTTAATAAAGAAAAATTAGAGTACAAGTTTCTTTAATAAATTAGAGAAGAAAAACTTGCTCAGCCGGTTCAAACAATGAGACTTTTTCGTTTAATAGCATCTTTTGATGAGCCAGTCCTTAGACAGCTCATCAATCAGACACAAACAGTGCTCCAGGTGGTGCTAGACCCGCTGGAGCAATAAAAATCGTTTTTCTGAATAATTAAAAACCCATCACCAACATTGCTAATAAAGTACCGGGCCAAAGAAGAGCACCGATCACAACATACATAATATTGAATGCAAAGTCGAGAAGATTAGTCCACAAATCGGCAATTACTGGAGTGTTAGCCCAGAGATAGATAAACATGCCGATTGCGCATGCAAAGTAGAAAATAGAAAACCAATTTACAAAACTTTGAGAAGTTCTTAAAGGTATTGTGTTTGTACTCATCTTGATTCCTTTTGAGGATTCCTAGAGATCCCCTTTTTCTCTGTGCATTATTGCAAGTAAATAAAAAAGAAAAAAGTGCTTCACCCCATTCTAGGCATTAAGGCAAATACTTAGAAATATATACTTAACATGATAAGCTCTCGCTGATACAGAGAAATATTTATAAATGGAATTTCGTATGGATTCTCTTGAAGAAAAGAAAATTTCCAGTGAAGAGGTTTACACAGGAAACTTTTTAAGAATTTATAAAGACAAGGTTGAACTTCCCGATGGAAAGGTGACCACTCGAGAATACATTAAGCATCCTGGAGCAGCTGCCATTATTCCTTTAAGAAACGATGGGAAAGTTGTAATTGAACGGCAATGGAGATATCCAGCGGGGAAGGCTTTTTTAGAAATACCAGCAGGAAAGCTCGATCCTAAGGAAGAACCTCTTTCATGCGCAAAAAGAGAGTTGTTAGAAGAGACAGGTTATGTGGCTAATGATTGGATTTTTTTAGGTAAGATTAATAACGCTATTGGCTATTCAAACGAAAGCATATGGATTTACCTTGCTAAAGATCTGATTAGGAAAGAACAACACCTTGATCCTGGCGAATTTGTTGAATTATCTTTTCTTTCTTGGCAAGAATTAGTTAGTAAATCCGTTAATGGTGAAATAACTGATGTGAAAACCATCATTGCAGCCCTCTGGCTTGAAAAATATTTGATGTCCACAGAAAATTCTTACTGAAAAGTTACAAGACTCTATTTTATTTTTATAGTAGAATTACCGTTTTCCAAAATGCGAGTGTGGCGAAATTGGTAGACGCGCTAGATTTAGGTTCTAGTGTCTTAGACGTGTCGGTTCGAGTCCGACCTCTCGCACCAAGATACATGCTCATAAATGCACAAGCCCGCACCTGCTGGCTTTTGTTTTTTTGAAAGCACGTAGAAGCACATATTTGCACATGAATGGAGCAAGAATAGCCTTGCTTCAATAACGGACTCAGACCAGCTTATAACAAAATTGGATTATTCCTTAAATTCTTTAGGAACTATTGCGAAAATCTATACCATCCCAAAGGAAAGAATAAGAGGAAGAGGTCGAAAAACACCTGCAAAGTATCGGCAGCGGATAATTCTTCTAATGCCTGGGTCGATGAAACACGAGACAATGAGGGAGCCGATATGACGAGATTACTTTTTTCTATTTTTTCATCTTTCGTAAGTGTGAATGCCCCAGTTGCAGGATTTTTTGATTCTTCTCGTAACCCGGCTTCAGGAATAATTGGTTAGACCGACCCGTAAAAACCGTTTTTTAGGACGGTGATATAAAGGTCGGTCTGATAAGTGGTTATGGCGGGAGAGGCTCGTGGCGAGTTAGTTCACTTGTTCCACTTTGTTTCATAAGCGAATTGCCTCACCAGGACAATAAACTGCGTTGGGAAATTAGCGTAGACATAAAATGATGGACGTACTGCTACGTCAAGATATATCCGGCTGTGGTTTGTAGCAACGTATAGCACCGCAGGAGGTATGCTTCATCAAGCAACGATTGCTCTTTGAAGCTATCCTCCAGAGCCACTTCATAAGATTTGATCTACGCTGACTTATGAGTGATGACGTTTCTTCAGTTAAAGAGCAGATCTCGGCATTTGAGCCGGTGCACCTTGTGGACCAAATCCGTGGTGAGGACCAAAACCGTGACGTGGGCCTCTGTGACCTCTGAAATGACTTCTGTTTTCAAGTGCTTCAAAAGTCTTAGCCTGCTCAGGTGTTAAAACTTTTAAGAATTCCGCACGAGCTTTAATAAGGTTTTGGGTAGCTTCCAGTCTTTGTTGAAGTCTTTGAGCTCTAGCCTCTAAAAGCTGTTGCTGATCGAGCTGCTGACCTTGAACTTTATTGGGTCCTCTTTGAGCATGAAGTGCATCAATAGCAGCAGAATAGTTGTTCCAAGCAGGTTTCTGAGAGTCGTTCAAATTTAGAGAACCGAGGATATAAGCCTTTCTATCTTGATATCCATATCCAGGACCACCCATGAATCCGCGAGGGGCTGTATAGCATGGTGGAAGTTGTTGATAGCAGGGGGAGTTGAAGCAAGGAGCTTCGAAATTAGGATTGGCCATTCCGCATCCGGGGCCTGGCACCCATTGAGCCGATGCTGCAGAAGCTAGAATGGCTAAGGAGCCGATAAAAGTACCCTTGAGAAGAAGCTGAGATGTTTTGCTCATCATAGTTTCCTTTAATTGAATTGTAGGATGTATGAAGTGCAGCTATTGCACAACTTAAAGATATAACAAAAAGGAAACTCGAAATTTTTCTAGATGTTAATTTGTTTAACTTAAGGTAATAAATGGAAATCAAGGATCTTATTTGCTTACATTTATTCTCAATGTTGATGATAGCTTGATGAGAAAAATTAAAAAAGGCTCGAAGCCATCGAGCCTTTGGGAATTTGAACACTAATAAGTGAGAGCAGGCTTCAGAGCCTTCGCTTCTTCAACCCATTTTTCTACTTCTGCGAGGGTGGGTGAGCGTCTAGCCAAATGCTTTTCTTCGTTAATTTCTACAACTTTTTTAGCAAGATTCCCAGGCACTCTATTCTTTAATTCATTGACGGTGTCTACACCGGCGTGCTCAAGGATTTCCGCAAATTGCGGTCCGATTCCCTTGATGCGCATCAAGTCGGCATGATTTGCAAATTTGAGAATCAATTTAGGAGAAATCTTTGTCTCTTCAGCTAATTTCTTTCTTAAGGCCGGAGTAGCAGTTTTTGCAAGATATTCAGACGTATTAAAAATGCCCTCGTCATTGAGTTTATTTGCATACTCCTCTCCGACACCTTCAATATCTAAAACTTTATAATCCATAAACTCACCTTAGAAAAAAGGACATACACATCCTCAAATATATATCGTCGGCAATAGAACTTACTCTTGGGAACCCCAAAATAAGTTCTGTCTCTACGGTAAATAAAGTTCTGAATAGTTAACCGTCATGGCTACAAATAAAGTTGCTTTAGGCATCTCTTTAGCTCTTGGAGCGGCAGTAAGCTGGGGAGCAATGGGAATTGCTGCTCAATACCTTCTTCATTACTGCAATTTTGAAGCTTTGGATTTAGTTTCTATCCGTTTGGTATTTGCAGGCTTCCTTCTATTGGCTATATACCGGGCAACTGGTGCTACAGATCTCTTATCTCCGTTTTCCTCCCGATGGGCTTTTATTCAAGTGGCGATAGCAGGCCTTACTATTTTAGGATCTCAGTTGACGTTCATGTTGTCTATCAAAGCGGCAGATGCTGCTCTTGCCACAATTTTGTTTACGACAATTCCATTAATGTGTGCGAGTTATTATTGTCTGGCAGATAGAAAGCTCCCCTCAGTATCAACTTGTCTATGTTTTGTATTGGCTTCTACAGGTGTCACTCTAGTGGTGACTAACGGAAATTTTGAGAGTATCAATTTTTCCGTAGCGGGTCTTCTATGGGGCCTCTGTTCCAGTGCATTATGTGCACTCTATTCCATTCAGCCGCAAAAAGTGCTCAAAAAATTGGGGGTTTGTCCTGTAGTGGGCTGGGCGATGGTCATCGGCGGATGTACCGCATGTATGTTTAATCCGCCATGGACACTCCAAGTGCATTGGCATCTGAACTCTATCTGTGCTTTCACATTTATCGTGACAATCGGAACAGTATTAGCCTTTTGGTGCTATCTCTCTAGCGTTAAGTATCTGTCAGCCGTTTTAGTCAGTTTAATAGGATGTATGGAGCCCGTAACGGCTTATATTTTGTCTATTCTCTTCTATAACAAATCGGTTGGACTCTACGAATTGGTTGGTATTCTTTTAGTTTTGGCTAATGTGATGATTATCTCAATCTACTCAGAGGAGAAAAAAGAGAAAAAATGAAAGAGAATCCGTATATTCAAGCAGCTTTATGGGCCTTTCGGACTTCAATTCCTGTTCTTATGGGATACATCCCTCTCGGAGTGGTATTCGGTTTTTTATTTGTTCAAGCAGGCGCTCAGTGGTGGCTTCCGCCTATTTCTTCCATTCTGATTTACGGCGGAGCCGCTCAGTATATGATGATTCCCATGTTGGCAGGAGGTCTCCCGCTTTCTGCGATTGCTTTGGCAACATTTGTAATCAATCTTCGTCATGTGTTTTACGGTCTTTCTTTGATAGACGTCGTTCCAAAAAAAGGCCCTGCTAAATGGTGTTTGGCTTTTCTACTGACAGATGAAACTTATTCGCAATTGACGACAGTGCCGGAATCCGTGCCGCTAAGAAACAAATTATTGCTTGCTTTGTTTAATTATTTTTGGTGGATTCTTGGAAGCCTGATTGGAGGTCTCCTGGGCATGGGCATTAAAGTTAATCTGGGAGGATTTGATTTTGTTTTAACAAGCCTATTCGCAATGCTCTTATGCGAGCAATGGAGGCAGAGAGATTCTTCCTGGCCAGTTTGGATTGCGCTGGCCTCTTATGGAATCGCTCGAGCAATTAGTGTTGAGCATTGCTTGGCCCTAGCAATTGCATTTACAAGCATTGGTACTTTGCTGCTAATGGTGCCACGCAGAAAAGCTAAGGAGAAGATTTATGAATGATTACGGCTATATCTTTGGAGTGTTTTTCGCCATGATGATTATTACCTTTGGTGAAAGAGCTCTACCGTTTGCTTCTGGAGAATGGCTTAAGAAGCAAAAATGGGCGCTCATTCTTGGCAAATTCCTACCTCTAGCTATTATGTTTCTACTGGTTCTCCATTCTTCAACAGCCGCGGCGCTCGCTCATGGGGGATTACCGATTCCGGAATTTGCGGCAATTTTGGCTACTCTAGTGCTTCAATGGTTTTGGAAAAATGCTTTACTCTCGATTTTTGCAGGTACCCTTGTTTATGTAGTTTTATTTAATTCTTTGTTTTAGAAGCGAGCTCGGAAATAATTCCGAGCTTGCGCAAAATATCAAAGGTGAGGACCAGATTTCTCTAGTTTTTTACATTTCTCATTTGTCGCAGAGAATTTTGCAAAGTTGGCGATGAACTTAGATGCAAGAGCTTTAGCTTTTTCTTCCCATCGAGCGGGATCCTTATACGAAGTACGCGGATCCAGCACATCCTTTGTCACGCCATTAACTTTTGTGGGAAATCTCAAATCAAAGAAAGGAATCGTTTCGGTCGGTTCTTTGAGAATGGATTGATCCAAAATTGCATCTATGATCGCTCTCGTTTCTTTAATAGAGATCCTTTTCCCTGAACCGTTCCAACCTGTGTTGACTAAATAGAATTTTGCATTGGTTTTATCTGCTTTTTTAACCAGTTCTTGTGCATATCTAAACGGATGAAGCGTTAGGAATGCGGCTCCAAAACAAGCCGAGAAAGTTGGTTTGGGTTCAGTAATTCCCCTCTCCGTTCCAGCTAACTTAGAGGTATAGCCCGAAAGAAAGTAGTACATGGCCTGATCCGAATCAAGAAGGGATACGGGAGGAAGCACGCCATAAGCATCTGCTGTTAAAAAGATAATGTCTTTTGCATGCGGGCCCTTGGAGATGGGTTCAACCGTGTTTTCAATATGGTAAATGGGATAGGAGACTCTAGTATTTTCAGTAGCAGAAGAATCCGAGAAATCAATCTTCCCCTGGCTGTCAACGATCACATTCTCTAAGAGAGCATCCCTTCGGATAGCTTTATAAATATCCGGTTCACTTTCAGGGTCTAAATTAATAACTTTGGCATAACAGCCCCCTTCATAATTAAAAACTCCTTCTTCATCCCAGCCATGTTCATCATCACCGATTAACAAACGCTTTGGATCAGCAGAAAGGGTTGTTTTGCCAGTCCCTGATAAACCAAAGAATATAGCAGTTTCCGAAAAATCCTTATCAGTGTTTGCCGAGCAGTGCATAGAGGCGATCCCCCGTAATGGATTCAAGTAATTCATTACTGAGAACATTCCTTTTTTCATTTCTCCGCCGTACCAGGTATTTAAAATAACCTGAATTTTCTTCTTGAGATTAAAGGCAATGGCTGTTTCACTATGAAGCCCCAGCTCCCTATAATTGGCAACTTTGGATTTGCTGGCTGTTAATACCAGAAAGTCTGGCTCCCCAAAATTATCAAGTTCTTCTTTCGTCGGACGAATAAACATATTTGTGACGAAATGAGCTTGCCAAGCGACTTCCATAATAAAGCGGACTTTCAGGCGGGTGTGCTCATTGGCACCGCAGAAAGCATCGACTACATAAAGCCTTTTTCCGGAAAGCTCTCGTACTGCCTGTTTTTCCAACTCTTCCCAGGTTTCTGGCGTAATGGGCTTATTGTCATTGGGGTAATGCGGAGAATTCCACCAAACTGTCTTTTCAGTAACTTCGTCTCTAACAATGTATTTGTCTTTTGGTGAACGCCCAGTATATTCACCTGTCATTACATTGAGTGCTCCTAGTTCCGTAATGAATGCTTGCTCATAACCATTTAAGTCCGGTCGAGTTTCTTCTTCGTAGAGTGTATTGAAGGAGGGGTTGTAGATGATTTCTTTGACATCAGTAATCCCGTAGCGAGAGAGATCTATTTTCTTGTTATTCATATTGCTCCTCTTTCCTCTTACCCTTTTGAGGCTCGAGGTTATAGTTATGTTACAAAATTTATCTGAATAAGGTTACTACTTTTCCGATATAAAGAAAAGTTGATCCGTGCACAAAAACAAGAAGACAAACAATAAAAACAAAACCCGGTGACAGCTCTATCTGTACCGGGTAATAAAGGAGGTTTACTTAATAGAAGATTTGTCGTTGGAGAATTTGAATTCTTTGAGATCTTTGAGATCTGATTTCAAATTAGAAGCGTCATTTTTGAGATTCTCTTTGTTTTGCTGAAGAGATTGAAGATCTAGCGATTTTGCATTGTCCTTTAACGAGGCAGCGTGATCTTTTGCGCTTTCGTAGTCAGCAGCTAGGCCTTTTGGTCCATTTTGATTAGACAAGCTTTCTGCAGAAGGCACAGAGTTGCTGGGAGTAGGAACCTCAATTTTGTCAGCTGCTTGTGCCCCAAGCGTAGTAAGTCCTATAACAAACGACGAGATCACTAAAATCTTTTTCATACGGTCTCTCCTATAAATAGAAACAAACTAATCATATAAGGGTTTTATCCTAATTAAGTAGGAATTTTTGTAAAGAATGTAAGAGTAAATTAATGTTCCTTTAATAAAAATCTATAAAGAGGCAAAAATGCAGGCTAAATACTCGGACAAATATTCGATAGAGCACTCAATGATCGGATACCTGGGGATAGAGGTCATCAGTGAAGAAGAAGGGCTGGTCAAAGCAAAAATGCCCGTAAATGAAAAAACTTCTCAACCATTTGGCGTCTTATGCGGCGGAGCTTCCTTGGCCTTTGCGGAAATAATAGCTGGGTATGGCTCATTTCTTTATTGTTCAGACAATGAAATTCCGGTTGGATCCTCTGTGGCGGGCAATCATATATCATCCGTTAAGACAGGGGATGATGTTTGGGTTTTTGCCATCGCTTCTTGTATTCACAGAGGAAAGCGCACACACATTTGGAATGTGGATATCTTTAATAAAGACGAAAAGCTCATCAGCACATCTCGCGTGACAAACTTTATTGTTGAGGACAAGTCAAAAAGTTGGAAGTAAAAAGTGAATTCTTCTTGATTCACTTTTTACTTTAGGTGTCCTGGTTACAAGCCCAGTAATGCAGGCAAGAAAGTACTGAACCACGGAACGTAAATAATCAAGATAAGCGCAGCAAGTGAGGCAATTAGGAGCGGAATAACAGCTGGGGTTATTTCTTCCATGGTCAATCCGCTGATTTGCGCTCCAACATACAAATTGACAGCCACTGGCGGTGTAATTTGACCGATGGCCAAGTTAACCGTCATCATCACACCGAACCAAATGACATCCCAGCCGAAGTGATGAATTAATGGGAGCAAGAAAGGCAGAAGAACATAGTAGATAGAGATGGCGTCCAAAAGCATTCCTGCAACCAACAGAATAACGTTGATAAGAGCAAGAAGGATCCAGGGATTATCTGAAAGGGAAAGGAGAAACTCCGCTCCTTTCTCGACTAGGCCTACGGTACTGGCAACCCACGCAAAAAGTCCTGCGCAGGTAACCACAAACATGATTACAGCAGTGGCTTTCACAGATTCAACTAACACTTGAAAAAGAATTTCAAACGAGTTGAATGTTTTGTATATGAAGACTCCGACGAAAAGACCGTAGAAAATAGCTACAGCAGCTGCTTCGGTCGGAGTGAAGATCCCACCGTAAATTCCACCAAGGATGACAACAGGCGTCATAACACCCCAAAAAGCCTCTTTAAAGGCTTTTCCGATTGGCATTGAACGGGGAAGACCTCGGTAATTCCTCTTCTTGGAAATGATAAATACACAAATCATTAAGCAGGCAGCAACTAGGAGGCCTGGAAGAATGCCTGCTGCAAAAAGAGCCGGCACAGAGGCGTCAGCAATTCCTCCATAAACAATAAAAGCGATGCTTGGAGGAATAACTATCGCTAACCCTGATGTTACGGATACGTTGGCAGCAGCAAAAGGTTTGTCATAACCACTTTTTACCATTGCCGGGATTAAAATCAAACCAAGAGCGGCCACTGTCGCAGGACCAGATCCGCTTACTGCCCCCCAGAAAGTGGCGACTGCAACCGTGGCGATAGCCAAGCCTCCGGTCATGTCACCAACCAGAGTTTCAACCAAAGTAACAATACGTGCAGCTATTCCGGCCCTCTCCATAATGAATCCAGCCAGAATGAAATATGGAATTGCTAGAAGAGGAACTTTTGCAACGCCAGCAAAAAAGTTGTAGGGAAGCATATCGATTCCCATATCAAACATCCAAGCGACGATAGAGGCACTAAGTCCTAAACAAATGGCGATAGGCACTCGTAATGCGAGCGGGATGACAAAAAGGAGGAGAAGAATCAGAGCCGGATCTTGAAACAATTCTGTCATTTTTAGCTCCTATACCAATCCAGACTTGAAGTCACTGATGACTTTTTGGATGATCCTCACAATAATTAAGAGGGAGAAGAGCGGGGTGGCCATTGTGTAGAGCCACACTGGAATATCCAAAGATTCGCTGGAGACGCTTAATGAGAATTCATCCCATACCTCGATTGAGCCGAGATACACTAGTGCAGCAAAGAAAGAAATGCTGCAAAGAACGCCGAAGATATACATCCCTTTTCTTAAGACTAAAGGGCATACGTTATAAAGAAGGTTCATACAAAAGTTGCTCCCTTCTCTAAATGCTCTTGCAGTTCCAAGAAGAACAATCCAGACGAAAAAATTCACCGTAAGTTCTTCAGAGGCAGAGAAGGAGAAATTGGTGCAATACCTTATGATGACATTAATAAATGAAATACATGCCATCAGTCCTAAGAGAAAAGCTCCCAGAATTTCTTCAAATCGGGAATTCAAATAATTCAGCATTTTCCTGTTTCAATTTCAAAACGGGCGGCAGAAGCCGCCCGTCAACTACTTATAAGTTTTTTTACTGAGCGGCCTTCATGTCTTCTTCAGCAGCTTTCACAAGGTCAGGACCTATCTTCTTAGTCCATTCATCGCGAACCTGCTGAGTGGCTTTGTAGAACGTTTGAATCTGTTCTGGAGTAAAACTAGTGACCTGCATGCCATTGTTTGTCAATTCAGCGTTTGGGTCACTGACTGCAGGAACTTTGCCGATCTTCTTCAAATAGGCTAAAGATTCTCCGTTATCAAAGCCAAGACGGGAAAGAGCTTTGCCGTAAAGTTCTGCTTCTGCTGCACATTCAAGAATAATCTTTTGATCTTCTTTAGAAAAACCGTCCCAGACCTTCTTGTTTGCAGTTAGGAATAGCGGGTCAATCATGTAGTGCCAATCGGTCATGTGCTTATGCCATGTCCACATTTTCATCGGAATATTGATCCCATTGGTGGGATTCTCTTGCCCATCAACAATGCCTTGTTGGAAGCCAGTGACTGCTTCGGACCAGTTAATCGCCTGAGGGTTTGCGCCTAGCGCAGTGAAGATATCGATAAAGATTGGTGTTCCGCACACACGAAGCTTCATCCCTTTCATATCTTCAGGTTTGTTAATTGGTCCTTTGCTAGTGGTCAATTCACGGAATCCATTTTCAGACCATCCAAGGAATTTAACCCCTGTTTTTTCGATGGCGCTCTGAAGCATTTTGCCGGATTTTCCTGCTTCAATAGCATCCATAGCCTTATAACGGTTTGGATTATTTGCAACGAAGAAAGGAAGGGCAGTGAGGTTGAGTTCCTTAATCTGAGGAGACCAGTTAATAGTAGAAGCAAGGGCAAAGTCGATAGCACCGCGGCGAACTAAAAGAAGTTCGGAGGTCTGTTTTCCAGCCATTAATTGGGCGCCGAAGTAGGGTTTAATGTTGACTCTTCCATTAGTCTTATTTCGCACGCAGTCGGCAAAGAAGGTGGCAGTCTGGCCCCAACCCGATGTGGCGCCAGGGACAACACTGAGTTTATATTCTGCTTTATAAGCTGCAGATGCTGCAGTCATTAACCCTGCACAAGCAAAGGTAAAAAGCGCTTTACCCAAAAAGTGCTTCATGTTGAATCTCCTATTTTTATGGATTGAGTATCAAAAATTAGAGGCAAAACAAGCCCGCTAGTTCTATTATTTTTATAACTTCACGGCTTGTGGCTTCCATCTTCAAAGATGGCTGTGTAGTTGGGAAAAGGATGCTTCGTGGGTTCCTCTTCCTTTATCAGTATGTTAACAATAATTTCTGTCGTTCTTCGAAGTTCATCCTAGTCAAGTTATTTATTAAATGGAAACTACTAAGAATATTTACAGCAGACGAGGTCTTAGAAAGATTCAATGCAGAAAAAAGAAGAAGAGCTAATCAAATTTGGTTGGTGTTTGGACTCATTAAAGGTCGGGATTGTTTCTGAGAATCTGAAGAAGGAATAATAATATTCATCCCGGCTGTATGGCTTGGGCGTCTCTCTGCTTTTGAGGCTTTTTTTGAAGTAGGATTAACCTGACTTGGTTGAACTTATCGGTGTAATAGTGAAAACATACAAGATTAATATTGCTGGCATGGAACGTAATTTGCCTCTCTGTGCAATTAACGACGATCTTTACATTGGAGCTTTCATCATTGTCGGTGATCCCGCTCTCTCAGAGCATTGTGCCAGAGAGCTTTTAAAGATTGCTCCAGAGTTTGATTACGTTCTGACTGCAGAAACAAAAGGCATTCCCCTCGTCCATGAAATGGGCAGGCAAAGAGGGGATTCTAAGTACATTGTTGCTAGAAAGAGTAAGAAGCTTTACATGCGCAATCCTTTTTATGTGGAGGTTCAGTCTATTACCACTGAAGCAAAGCAGAAGCTTTATCTAGATGAAGAAGACGTCAAAATCATGCAGGGGAAAAAAGTATTGATCGTAGACGACGTTATTTCGACAGGAAAATCTTTGGAAGCATTAGAAGATTTAGCGGAACATTGCGGCGCTAATATTGTTGGAAAGATGGCTATTCTGGCGGAAGGTGAAGCTGCTGATCGTGACGATATTCTTTTCTTAGAAAAGCTGCCTCTTTTTAATGGGGCTGGGGAACCGATTTCGTAAATAGGGAAAAAGTTATGCTTGGAATTATTGGTGCGATGAAGATTGAGGTAGAGGGCCTCAAAAAAGAATTAAAAGATTTAAAAGTTACTACCATCAGCGGTATTGAATTCAATCAAGGTATTTTGAATGGTGCTCCTGTCGTAATTGCTGAGTGTGGAATCGGAAAAGTTTTTGCTGCTGTCTGCGCTCAGACTATGATTCTGAAGTTTGGAGTGGATAAGATCATCAATACCGGAGTTGCTGGAAGCCTCTCGCCAGAATTAAATATTGGAGATATTGTGGTAGCTACGAGTGTATGCCAGCATGATATGGACACTTCCGGCTTAGGAGATCCTGTTGGAATGGTTTCTGGTCTGAATCAGATTTTCTTTGATACAGATAAAGCACTTCAAGAATTGGCAGTGGAAAACGTTCGGGATGACGACATCAAGTGTGTTACTGGTGTTATAGCCACGGGAGATCAATTTATGAATGATTCCGTTAGAAAAACTTTGATTGCTGAAACTTTTAAAGGAGTTGCAGTCGAGATGGAAGGGGGCGCAGTTGGCCAGGTGTGCACAATCAATAAGGTGCCGTTTGTTGTAATCAGGGTCATATCTGACAGTGCAGATGATGAAGCTAACGTCGATTTTCCGGTTTTCTTAGAAGCGGCTGCACAAAGATCAATTAATGTCATTAAAGGGATTGCTGCAAGTTTTTCTCACTAAATCTGCTTATCGCAATAAAAAGACCGCCTGGAGCGGTCTTTTTATTGCACGAGGTATGTGCGATTTCTAGCGGATGCAAGTTCCATGGTGGAGCTGTTAGGCTAAGGCTTAAGTTAAAGAAATTCGTACGAGAAGAATTCTCCAGAAAAGGAAGCTAGCTGCAAACTTATGGTCTGACGAACAGAAACCACACACAGGCCTTTCCGTAGGATGAGCGTACCAAAGAACGCAAAGTCCGATGCCTACTTGGAGTCCGGTGTGGGAAATGAGTAAATGTGTAGAAGGAAAGATACTGTGTTTACTCGGGGGTTACTTGTCGCAACAAAAGTTGTGGTAAAAGCGGTGCAGAGAGGCCTGCAACGGTCATAGCAGTTCAAGAGCACAAGGAGGAGAGCTTCCACACTTAATTGAATCCCATAAACGTATAAATACCAATTTAGGTATTAGGATCTTTCTGTCTTAAATCCAAGGTCAAGGAGCAAGTCTATGAATTTCACATGCACCAAGTGCGGAAAATTTACTCCGGTTTCTTCTCATACTCCTGCATGCTCATGTGGAGGGTTATTCTCTCTGAATAACATAATTCCGAAATTTGATGAAAAGCTAATCGATAAGAGTGAGTGGAGCCTCTTTCGTTATCGAGCCTTCATGAGTATTGAAGGGGAAAGTTGGCGTGAAGTAACGATGGGGGAAGGGCGAACTCCTATCATTCAGTTTGATAAAGACGTTTTAGTCAAAATGGATTACATGATGCCAACTTTATCTTTTAAAGATAGAGGAGCGGCAACTTTAGTGGCACATATGAAGCACATTGGTGTTAACAAGTGCGTGCAGGATTCAAGCGGTAATGCCGGAGTCGCTGTGGCTGCTTACTGCGCCCGAGTAGGGATTGCTTGTGAAATCTTTGTGCCTGAGGGAACAAGTCCTAAAAAGATTTCAATGATTGAAGCTTTTGGTGCTAAAGCCATAGTAGTCCCAGGAACACGCGATCACTGTGCAGATGTTTGTCGAGAAAAAGTCGTAAACGAGGGGGCCTACTACGCTAATCATGTTTTTAATCCTTTCTTCTATGAGGGAACAAAGAGCTATATCTATGAAACTTATGAGCAATTGCATAGGATTCCGGAAAATATTTTTATTGAGCTGGGAAACGGTACATTGTTCATAGGGGCAGTTCTTGCTCTGGAACATCTTTATGCATCGGAAGTTATAGATCATTTCCCTCAGCTCATAGCTGTTCAAGCAAGCAGCTGTGCTCCTTTTTATGAAACGGTAGAAAGGAAGCTGGAAGAAATTGCACAGATAACTCCGACACCAACATTGGCTGAAGGTATTGCAATTGGTAGGCCTGCTCGCGCAGAAGAAATTCTGAATATGATTCATCGCCACAATATCCGAGTTGTGACTGCTCCAGAAAATGAAATTCTCCCAGCTAGAAAGAGGCTAGCACAGCGGGGTATTTACGTAGAGCACACAACAGCAGCTGCCTTGGCTGCATATGATGAATACTGCAGGATTTACGGGCCGACAAGCGATTCTCTTTTGTCTATGTGCGGAGCAGGCATCAAGAGCGATCATTAAAAGTCATATTCTCTTCTCTCTCAAAAATGTACCAATATAAGAAATCAGGGCGCATAATTAGGTAGAAATACTTACAAGAAGTAGGTAAAATACTTACATGATAACGAAGGGGGTACATGATGAGATATCCAAAAGAGAGTCAAGTGCTCGGAAGAGTTGAAGTGAGAAAAGATTTACAACTTTATGAAAAAATGGTGAAAGTTAATTTTGCTTTCCTTTGTTTAGGGTTGGTGATCACGCATTTTGTTAGTCTCTTCTTAAATTGATAGGACTATTTGCATTTTCTATAAGAGTTGTGTAATATCTCGCTTCACTTGCAGGGGAATCGCCAAGCTGGTTAAGGCACCGGATTCTGATTCCGGCATTCGAGGGTTCGAATCCTTCTTCCCCTGCCACAAGATAAAATTTCAAATAAAATCAGTAAGTTACAAGCGCAAATACTTTGGTAAGTTACAAAAATCTTCCCATTATTCTTCCCGGCCAAAAGCCGAATGTTTCCAATTAATTCAAGTGATTGCCAAGTTGCGAAACTTAAGAAGCCTGAAAGCATAGTCCGAGGTTTACTCAAAAAACGAAATCGAAGACTCTCTGTTATCTTGGGATGATTGAGTATTCTGTTTCCATAATTGTTTCACCTTTTAATTCTTCCGCACTTCGCAGGCTCTTTCTCAATAGGCTTTTCCATTGCTCATTTTCCAATGAGCTTGCGACTTGAAGGTTGAGAGGATTTTTGTATAACTTGATTTTTCACCTATTTTTCAAAGTTTCCAACAGGATTCTTCAGCTATAAACGGCGGAGTAAGGTGTGGACAAGGAGAGCTACGGTCTGGTCCTTTCGCGCATGTCTAACCCAGAGGAGAATGTCTACACTTGAATATCCAGCGGCAGCCTTAGCGCTGTCAAGGACGACAGAGAACGCGGTTTTGTTGAAATAACTGTGACGCATAGAAACACTGTAACTCCTTACAAAGATAAGAATGCGAAGCTTTAACTCAAAGGACCACCAGATTGCGCACAAATTTCTTAACATTGATTAAAACTTTTTAGGCGGCAAAATTGTGTAATTCGATGAAGTCGTTATAATTAGCCGTTTATTAATCGGCTAAGTGATTTTTAGGCCTTTATCTATTAATTTAAAAGAAGTTTATTTGGACGGCTCGGCTCTTCCGAGTCGAGAGGAATCAAAAAAATGACAGATACAAAAGATCAAGTTGAAGCTGTTCCAGCCGCAACAGAAGAAGTTAAAGCTGAAACAACAGTTACAGATGCTGCTAAAGAAGAAGCAGTAAAAGTTGAACCTAATCCTCTTGAAAGAAAGGTTGAAGTCTCTGTATCTCGTGCTGACATCGAAAAAGATGTTCAAAAACGTTTGAAACAGTATGCCAAGAAGGCAAAGTTTCACGGCTTCCGTCCAGGGAAAGCTCCAATGAGCATGGTTGCAGCTTCCTACGGTTATGAAGCTGAGCAAGAATCTATTAATCATTTAGCAGTTGACGCTGCATCTAAGGCTTTGCAAGAAGGTAAGTACGAAATCGTTGGCCAGCCGGCAATTTATCCGGCTGAAAAGCAGGACGACGATAGTGTCATCAAGTTTGAAGTTGCTTTTGAAGTTTTCCCGGAAATTAAAGTTCCTGATCTTAAAGATGTCAAGGTTACTGAATACGAATGCACTTTGACCGAAGATGACGTCAACAAGACATTAGAAGTCATGCGCAAACAGCGCACAACATATACTAAAGTCGACAGACCTGCCCAGAACAATGACTTAGTCACCGTTGATTTTGAAGGTAAACTTAACGGAGAAGTATTCAAAGGCGGCAAGGCAGACAATTACAAATTTGTTCTTGGTGCCGGTCAGATGCTTCCTGCATTTGAAGATGCAGTCAAGGGTATGTCTGTTGGCGAAGAAAAGACCTTCCCGCTTACCTTCCCAGCCGAATATCCAGCATCAGAACTCGCAGGTAAGGAAGTCTCTTTCACAGTTAAACTTACCGCAGTTGAAGAACCTCATCTTCCTGACTTAAATGATGAATTTGCTAAGTCATTAGGCATTACTGAAGGTGGGGTAGCTCAGCTGACAGCAGACGTTAAAGAAAACTTAGAACGTGAATTGAAGAACAGATTAACTAACAAGACAAAACAAAGCGTTATGGACGCACTCTTGAAGAGTTCTGATTTTCCAATTCCTCATGCTCTAGTGGAAGAAGAGCGCCAGAAAATGGTTGATGCTCAGAAAGAAATGTTGAAAGCCCGTGGCCTTACTCTACCTGACGCTGTTTTCGAAAATAAAGATCTTATGAGGGAAGCAGCTACTAATCGCGTCAAATTAGGTCTTTTAATACAAGAAATAATTAAAGCAGAAGAGATCAAGGCATCTCCAGAAGAAGTAAAGGCATTAGCCACAGACATCTCCAAGAGTTTCGAAGATCCTGAAGAGGTTGTAAACTGGTACCTTAATGATCCACAGCGCAAGTCTGAGTTAATCGGCGTCGTCCTTGAAAATAATGTCGTAAATTGGGCATTGAAGAATGCTGATACGCAGAAAGAAACTGTTAAATTTGAAGATTTGATGGCTGCACAGGCTTAATTTATCTTCTTGATTTAAGTATTTAATTGGGCGAGGCTGAGAAGTCATCGCCCAATTATATTTAGGGATAAAAAATGCAAGATAAGATTTTCACTCCTCCAACCATGAATAATTTGATTCCAATGGTTATCGAACAGAGCGGAAGAGGTGAGCGCTCCTTCGATATATATTCCAGGCTCTTGAGAGATCGCGTCATATTTCTTGTGGGTCCAGTTACCGAGCAGAGTGCTAACCTAGTTGTTGCTCAACTTCTTTTTTTAGAGAGCGAGAATCCGGACAAAGATATATCTTTGTATATTGATTCTCCCGGAGGCAGTGTTTATGCTGGTCTCTCTATCTACGACACCATGCAGTTTATTAAACCGGATGTTTCAACAATTTGTTTGGGAATGGCAGCTTCTATGGGGGCCTTTTTACTAGCCTCCGGGGCGCACGGTAAAAGGTACGCTCTTCCCAATTCTCGAATCATGATTCATCAGCCATCTGGGGGTTCTCAAGGGACCGCTGCTGATATTGAAATCCAGGCTAAAGAAATTTTGGAATTAAGGAGCCGCCTAAATGGCATATTGGCTTCTCATACAGGCCAATCCATCGAAAAAATTGCGAAAGATACTGAACGAGATAATTTTATGAGCAGTTTGGAAGCCAAAGAGTACGGAATCATTGATAGAGTATTCACAAAGCGTTCGGAAATCCAGGCTAAGGCTTAATTTTCGGAGTGTAACAATGAAATTTGGAAGTAAAGATCCAGTTTGTTCTTTCTGCGGAGCCAAAAGAGGTGAATACGAAGCCATTTATAAGTCTAGTGAAGGAGACAGCTACATTTGTAAAGACTGCACTCGTCAATTGGCCGAGTATTCCGGTGTTATTGCAGAGGCAATGAAGCAGTCAGGCTTAGCGGCGCCTTCATCCTCCCCTAGGGAGTCCGAAAAAAATAATGCTGCTGAAGAAGTAGGTAAGTCAATTTTGGAACAGAAGATCCCTACACCGAGGGAGATTTTGGAGAATCTTGATCAATATGTTATCGGTCAATCAGAGGCGAAGAAAGTTCTTTCCGTTGCTGTTTACAACCACTACAAGAGACTAAAGAACAAGTTTCAAGGCAATACTGACGGTGAGGAGCTTGAAATCCAAAAGAGCAACATTTTGCTTTTGGGGCCGACTGGGTCAGGAAAGACTCTGCTGGCTCAGACGATGGCGAAAATGTTAAACGTTCCCTTTGCTATTGCGGATGCTACCACATTGACAGAAGCTGGGTACGTCGGGGAAGATGTAGAAAACGTAATCGTTAAGCTTCTTCAAAGTTGTGAGTTCGATGTTAACAAGGCTCAAACGGGAATTATTTACTTGGACGAGATCGATAAGATAGCGAGAAAGAGTGAAAATCCTTCAATTACGAGAGACGTTTCTGGTGAGGGTGTCCAACAGGCATTGCTAAAGTTAGTGGAAGGGACAGTCGCTTCCGTTCCTCCCGGAGGCGGCCGCAAACATCCTAACGGAAAGAATATTCTTGTTGATACCACAAATATTCTTTTCATTTGCGGAGGGGCTTTTGAAGGGTTAGATAAAATTATCCGCAGAAGAACCGAAAAGAGCGGCATTGGGTTTGAAGCAGAAGTTAGAGGCGAAGAAGAAAGAAGTGAAGGCGAAATCCTTCACGATATTGAAGCCAAAGATTTGGTGCATTTCGGCTTGATTCCTGAATTGGTTGGACGACTTCCTATTATCACAACTTTGGATAATTTGGATGAAGAAGCTTTAATTCGCATTTTGACTGAACCAAAGAATGCTGTTATTAAGCAATTTTCCAAATTATTTGAAATGGAAAATGTGATTTTGGAGGTAAAGCCAGAGGCTCTCAAAGAGGCTGCCAAGCTGGCAAAGGAAAGAAAGACAGGGGCTCGAGGACTAAGATCCATCATTGAAAAGGCTTTAATGACAGCTATGTTCGAAGTTCCTGATAATAAACAAGTAAAAAAAGTCACGGTGACCGCCGACACTATTAGAAATGGTCGGGCTGAGTATGAAAACTTCTTGGACGACGAACCGAACCCGAGAATTGATAAACGATCATAACTCCCTTTTTCTTTTAGACAGCCTCGGTTTTTGCCGAGGTTTTTTCTAAGAATTAAATCCATGTTTTTCCGGTTTTGACCCATAGATAAGGACGCAAAACTAAATAGATGCATGACAGATGGATGAAGACTCTTGTTGCATAAGGTCTCGACGACAATAGTCAAAAACCACAGTTTTGTATTTATAGAAAATATGAAAGTATCAAATATGTTTGCATCAGAGTCGGACAGAAAAATGGCTTAAATCATTCAATTCTTGACTGCGGAGTGTTTCTTTCGAAGACAGTTTTAGCTTACAAGCTCAAAGGAGACGGAGGATTTTCGCAATAATTCCTTGAAAGATATGAGTTGGAAATGTTTGATTGCTGACTTACATCAGAAAAACAAACATAAGCATATTTTCCCGCGTTAAATGCGACAGTAAGAAAATGCCTATATCCTGATCAGTGCACGCCCAGTTAGCTTGGAAAAAGTGACACTGAAGTTTGGTGGCAGTGGGAATTCAACGTGATTTTCTTCAAAAATAACCTACGGGTGTTGTAGTGGTGGTCAGAAATCTTCTTTGTTTAAGAAGAGGAGGAGGCAATTTTTTACGCTGAATCAAAGCAAGAGTCTATGGGTTATTTCAGCCGAGGAATGTGCAGCAACTGAAATGGTAAAGAACTATATATTTGGACAGCTATTCTTTGATTGCTAGTGTTGTGCGGTTCGTTACCTTTTTACGCTCAGAGAATTCGACATGTTTCGTTCAAAATTACGTTTTCAAGCGGAAACTTTTCATTGGAGCTCTTAGTTACTCATTTTCTCCATTTTTTAACTTTTTTCCTTACGAAGGTAGCTTTATACTCAAAGGAAAGGAAAATCATGTGCAGAGGGGTGAAAATATTTCACAAAGGTGAATAACTGTAAAAAGGGCTTGAATAATTCAATCCAGCCCCCATGTGCACATTGTGGATTAGATAAAAAATAACGTTAGGAAATCAATGACAGATAGAATTTTAAAAGCAGTTCCTGTTTTGCCGTTAAGAGATGTTGTGCTTTTTCCGCATATGGTCATGCCTCTTTACGTAGGCAGGCCAAAGTCATTGGCAGCTTTACGTAGAGCAACTGATAGCAGCTCAGGGAAAAATCGAATCCTTCTTCTTTCTCAGAAAGACCCTTCAACAGAAGATCCCACTCGTTTTGATCTGTTTGACATCGGAACAGTCGCAAGAATCATTCAAACTCTCAAACTCCCGGATGGAACTCACAAGGTTCTTGTGGAGGGGTTGTTCAGATGCAAGGTTAGAAGTTTCAGGTCTCTGAATGACGGGGCTTTAACAGCTACATGTGAAGAAATCGATGAAACCTCAAATAAGGCTCCATCATTCGAGGCTGTTAGAAGAGCTCTTCTTTCTACTTTTGATACCTATCAGAAAAATAATAAACGCATTTCACCGGATCAATTGAACAAGATTATGACCTTATCAGATGGGCATCAACTTGTTGATATGATTGCGCAACTGTTAATGATTGCTCCCAATCGGAAACAAAAACTTTTGGAAGGTACAGATCCAATTCAGAGAATGGAGAATCTTCTGACTCTTCTTGAGGAAGAATTAGATATTCAGCAAACTGAAAAACGTATCCGTGGGCGTGTAAAACAATCGATGGAGAAAAGCCAGCGAGATTATTACCTTCATGAGCAAGTCAAGGCTATTCAGAAAGAGCTGGGTCAAAATGAACAAGAGTTCACTGACTACGAGAAGAAAATAGCTAGTGCAAAGATGAGCAAGGAAGCCACTGAAAAGGCCAATTCTGAGCTTAAGAAATTAAGAATGATGGGGTCAAACAGCGCGGAAGCTAATGTGGTTCGCAACTATTTGGATACGATGATTGGATTGCCATGGTCTAAGCGCTCCAAGATCAGTCACGATTTAGGGATGGCCGCACGCGTACTTGACGAAGACCATTACGGTTTGGAAAAAGTTAAAGAGAGAATTCTTGAATATTTGGCTGTTCAAAGCCGTGTTAAGAAAGTGCGCTCTCCTATCCTCTGTTTAGTTGGCGCACCTGGAGTTGGTAAAACATCCCTTGGGCAGTCTATTGCTCGGGCAACAGGTAGAAAGTTTGTTCGCATGGCTTTAGGTGGTGTTCGAGACGAAAGTGAGATCAGAGGACACAGAAGAACCTATGTAGGTTCTATGCCGGGACGAATTTTGCAAAGTATTAACAAAGCAGGGGTCAACAATCCTTTATTCCTATTAGATGAGGTTGACAAAATGGGAATGGACTACAGAGGAGATCCTGCAGCGGCATTACTTGAAGTGTTGGATCCGGAACAGAACAATACTTTCCAGGATCACTACTTGGAGGTCGAATACGACTTGTCTGAGGTAATGTTCATTGCCACGAGCAATTCAATGAATATTCCGGCACCTCTTCTTGACAGAATGGAAGTTATTTTCCTTTCTGGCTACACCGAAGATGAGAAGGTTCATATTGCTGAAAACCATTTGATTCCAAAACAAATGAAACTCAATGGAGTTAAGGATAATGAGCTGAAGATCGAACGGGATGCTCTCGTAGATGTAGTTAGGTATTACACAAGAGAGGCTGGAGTTCGTGGTCTTGAAAAAGAAATTAGCAAGATTTGCCGTAAAGTTGTTAAAGAATTATTGTTGAAGAAGACTTCAGAGAAAACGGTAGTAAATGCCCATAATCTCAATGACTACCTCGGAGTTAAACGCTACAACTTTGGAGTCAAGAATCAACAAGATTTAGTTGGACAGGTTACAGGTTTGGCATGGACTGAAGTTGGCGGAGATCTTCTAACTATCGAAGTTGCAACGATGCCAGGAAAGGGGGTAATTACTCGCACAGGTTCTCTTGGTGAAGTAATGAAGGAGTCTATTGAAGCGGCTCGAACAGTGGTTCGGTCACGAGCAAGTAGGCTTGGAATTTCCTATAAGCAAATTAGCGAGACCGATATTCACGTTCATTTTCCTGAAGGAGCTATTCCTAAGGACGGCCCAAGTGCAGGTTCTGCTATCACACTCGGTTTAGTTTCAGCATTGACTGGTATTCCGGTGCGCGCTGACGTTGCTATGACTGGCGAAATAACTCTTCGAGGAGAAGTCTTACCAATCGGTGGTTTAAAAGAAAAACTTTTAGCTGCTTTAAGGGGAGGTATCAAAACTGTGCTCATCCCTGAAGAAAATATTAAAGATCTGGAAGAAGTTCCGGCCAATGTTAAGGAAGGTCTCAATATTCTGCCTGTGCGAACGATTGAGCAGGTATTAGAAAGTGGATTAGAACGTCTTCCTGAACCTCTGAAGGAGGAAACCGAAATTAGATCTATTACTGTACCTGAAGCCTTATTAAGTCGTTCGACTTCACACGTGTAAGATTGGCATGGTGAACCCTCTCAGATATCGAAACTGGGAGGTTTTTTCTTGTTGAGGCAAGAGTACGTCCAAAGTCTGTAATTTCGTTAATTAATTTAAGTATTTCCGCCATCGTGATTCACTAATTTTGGCTCTCTTCTATCATTTTCTCTTTTTCCGTGATTGGTTTCACCTTATCCGGCATCTTCTCCGCTTTTGGTCGCCACCGGCCTCTCCATCTCTGTTTTATTTCACCATGGTCGGCAAATTTTTCAAATATGTCGGCAACCTGTTCCCTTACTCCGTTAAACAGTCACTTTCTCCGCCATTTTCGTCGGCTTGTTCCGTCATGGTCCCCGTTTTTATCCCTCTTTCATTCGAACCGTCCGTTTTTTGATTTTCGCCGTCGTCAATGACCAATTTTAATTATTACTCTTGAAATACCGCTAATTCAGCGGTTTATCAAGGAGTTATACCTATGAAAGAGAAAGACTTTCAAAAGAAATTAGACAATATTGCGGACAGCCTATGGCTCTATGAGGGAGGGACACCCATCTCCACCATCTCTCACAAGCTCAATCTACCTCGTTCCACCGTTAGTAATTGGATTCACCGGCGCCAGGAACGTAAAAATACTTGGAAATCCTTGGTGCAGTCGACCTTAGAGACACAAGCTGCTTAGCTTTTTGGTTCTTTAAAGGAAAATTCTGATCCTTGTCTCGATAAAGAAGATGCATTTTTTCGAGAAGTTGGGCTCCAAAAATTAACGATTAAAGAGAAAATCGAACTATATAAGGAACGCTTTGATGAAGAATCGGTCTCAAGTAATAGCGCTTTTTATTGAAAAATCAGGAAGTTCAAGCCACCGCACCGTCAAGAGCATGACGATTTTACTATTGTTCAGACTTACTGCCCCAGTGAAAGCGTTCGGGTTGCGGAGTCTCGTTAAACCTCCGCCATTCAATGAACAAAAGCTTTGCCCTCTCGCTTCGCGATTCACCCGGGAGACAAACCCGATCGAAAGCCCTCCAGTCTACTTAAGTCAAACAAAATTTAATCCGATTATTAAAAAAATAAAGAGGTGTAACGACTGACTTTATTTTTAAATTTTAGATTTAGGTGAAATGGGCCGATCTGCAGAGAGGATGAGAAGAGGAAAGCCAAAAAATACAAAAATGAAGGCCAGTGATGAATAGATAGGGCGCCCCCGCCGGAACAAGTGAAAAAAATCACGGATTATGCGAAAAAGATGCACTGTAAACAACTTAAACAAGAGAGTCTAGTTGTAGCGAAATTACAATGGACGAAAATAGAATTCTCGATTTTGAAGACAAACGAATTTTCTGTATTCGTTATGTGTCAAATATCTTCTTCTCGTAGATTTTCTTTGTTAAGTACCTCTTGGAAAAATTCTAGGGATGAACCTTTTTTGTTATCTGTAAAAGCTGCTCTGTTATGCCGAGGTTGCTGATATGAGACACTTAGAAAAAAGAAAGTCGGTAGCTATTAAAAGCAAAAATGGACTTTCTGAGGAGTCAATTTTCTTTAAAACTATTTAATAATCAGATAGTTGCAGAACTATAGATAATGTTGTTTCCAGAAGACCTAAACCTTATTGGTTTTGAATGATCCCAAAAAGAGATCGAAGGTATTCAGTTTTTTGCGTTAAAACGCGATATTGTTGTGAATCAACAACATCTAGATAGTTATAATTACCGAGATTGCTTTGGGGCGATGATTTGCGCTCTTTTGTATTGTAAAAAAAATGTAAACAGAAATTTGGATACATGAGATTTTTAGAAATATAAAGAGACAGCTATGAGCACCAAATTAATGACACGTAGTTTTATTCCTGAAGGGAGTTTAAATTGAATAAAAGTGAAATGATCGAAGCAATTGCTTCTGAGTGCGACATCTCTAAAGCCTCAGCCCAAAGGGCTTTGGACGCTTTTACCAATAATGTCCTGAACGCACTTAAAAAAGGCGATGAAGTTGTTTTGGCTGGATTCGGAACATTTTCTGTTGCAGAAAGAGCTCCAAGAAAAGCAAGAAATCTTCACACTAACGAAGAAATTGAAATCCCAGCAAAAAAAGTTCCTAAATTTAAGGCTGGCAAATTTTTAAAAGATGCTGTAGAATAGCGGTCTGTTGTTGATGAGAACAAGCTTGTTCTCTCAAGGATGCTTAGCTCAGTTGGTAGAGCGGCGCCCTTACAAGGCGTAGGTCGGGAGTTCGAGACTCTCAGCATCCACCATGGAGTGGTAGTTCAGTTGGTTAGAATATCGGCCTGTCACGCCGAGGGTCGCGGGTTCGAGTCCCGTCCACTCCGCCAAGATTCTAGTCCGAAGTTTTATGACTTCGGACTTTTTACATTCATGCTGAGTGATTATGCATGGGATGAATGTTGTCAGGTTCATTACTCAATTTTTTGTTGCGGCTAATTAAAAATTCGCTTTAATATTTGAGTTGACTGGCGTATCTTCTTACTCATTGTTTCTATGAGTCTTTTAAGATTATTTAGCAAAGATCTGTGAAATCGGTGTGTTTAGCCACTGGTCGTTGAGGCCGCTTTCTATCCAAATCCTTTCTGATTCATCAGCCGTCAATAAGGAGTTTGAAGTATCTAATGCAAATTCTTCAAAGACTTCTTTAAGAGTAGCTGTATTACCGTCGACTAGGAGGGCCCAGCTGACTGAGTATTTCTCTCCGATTCTGACAACATAATGCCGATCTAATAATCGTGAAAGAACATGATCCACCGCATTAGGATAACTTCCGGATTTTTCGGCTAGTTCAATATCTGAAACGATAGGTGATCCTTGTTGTTTTGCCTCATACAAGATTTTAATAAGAGCTACCGCAGAGAGAAGATTATTGCCCGTTTTCTTAAAATCAGCATACCTTGTGGCTCTAAGCATCGGCAGAGTAGCTGTAAGAGCGGCTCCTCCTAAGACTAACATCCACATTATGTACATCCATGTTAAAAGGACAGGAATCGCAGCAAAAGCGCCGTAAATGGTTGTATATGAACCCCTAAGAATGTAAACCCCAAATCCCCATCTGAATATTGCCATCACTGCGGCAGTTACCATTCCTCCGATTAGTGCGTCTTTCCAAATGACTCGGCAGTGAGGTACGTATTTGTAAAGACAGGCTAGAATTAAGCCCTGAATAATTGCTTGAATTGGTTGGTAAATCCATTGAAAATCCGTTGTCATTTTGCCCATGACGGTGAGGCCTGTGACATAGGATGATGCTGCAAGGCTGATAGCTAAAATAATTGGTCCAAGAGTCAGGAGAGCCCAGTAAAGTAAGAATCTACTTACCCAATTTCTTAAATGTCTAACCTGAAATGTACGATTCAAACCCTCGTCAATCGTTGCGATACAAAGAATAGCCGATACAGCAAGACCAACTACACCGAAGATAGTGAGCCCTGTTGCCTTTTCTGCAAATTCTTTGATATATCCCATGATTTGTACGCTGTATTGTTCTGGGAGCAGCGTTGAGAAAAGGAACTGTTCTAAACTTTCTCGATAGGGTGCAAACAGAGGGAATGCGGCAAAGGCTGCCATAATGACAGCAATGGCAGGAACAATAGAAAGAATAGTGGTTAGCGTCAATGTGGAGGCAACTTGTTTTAATTGAGCTTCCTCTATTCTTCCGGTTACAAATTTATAGAGCTCTAACAATTTAGAGTGATGTTTTATTTTCTTCAAAATACTAATCATGTAACCTCCTGCTACATGTTAGTTATAACATTAACACTCTACAATACAAACAGCTAAACCGCCTAAACTAGTCTCTTTGTACTTGCTCTTCATGTCCTTGCCTGTAGCTAGCATTGTCTTTATCACTTGATCTAAGCTTATGTAGTGAGAGCCATCTCCTTGAAGAGCAAGTCTGACTGAGTTTACAGCTTTTACCGCACTTACCGCATTTCGTTCTATACATGGAATCTGCACCTGTCCTGCTACGGGGTCACAGGTAAGACCAAGATGATGCTCCATTGCAATTTCTGCAGCATTTTCTATCTGACTATTTGTTGCACCTAAGCCGGCGGCAAGTCCAGCTGCAGCCATTGAACATGCCACTCCGATTTCTCCTTGACATCCGACTTCTGCTCCGGAAATTGAGGCATTAGTTTTATACAATGCGCCAATTGCACCTGCGGTTAGCAGAAAGTCACGAACCCCTTTTTGTGAGCTGTCTTTGATAAACGTCTTGTAGTATTTTAAAACAGCAGGAATTACCCCTGCAGCTCCATTTGTGGGTGCTGTGACGACTCTTCCTCCAGCTGCATTTTCTTCACTTACAGCAAGAGCAAATACGTTTATCCAGTCGATTATTTGCAAAGGGTCTTGGTCCAAAGAAAGAGGGCTGTTTCTTAGTCTTTCGTAAAGAGGCTTGGCTCTTCTTTTAACTTTAAGCGGTCCAGGAAGAACTTCAGAATTTTTGAGACCTCTTTGAAGACATTCTTCCATTACTGAGGCGATATAGTCCAACTGGTTATTAACTTCTTCATTACTTTTTCTGGCTATTTCGTTTTCCCTAACAAGTTCTGCAATGGACTTATTGTGTTTTGTACACAGTTGGATGAGATCTTTAGCTGTGTTATAAGGATAAGGTACTTGAGCAGGCACCTTCTCCATTGTATAAGTTAATTTTTTATTCTCTGCTTTTGCCTCTTCTTCTGTTTCAATGAAACCGCCTCCAACTGAATAAATCTTCTCCTGTAGGAGGAGATTCTTATCTTTATCCCATGCTTTGAAGATCAGCGCATTAGTATGGTAAGGATCTTCAACGGTAGGTTGAAAAATTAGATCTTTATGGTAATCAAAGCTAATTCTTCTTTGTTTAGCAAGATTGATAACTTTATTATCTTTTATGGATCGAATAATTTCCGGGATGCTGTCAATATCTACTTCTGAAGGACTTTCAAGCATCAATCCAAGCAATACTGCTTGATCAGTTGAGTGTCCAATTCCTGTAGCGGCTAAACTTCCGAGAAGATTAATTTCAAGTCGGCTAACTTTCTTTAGAAGATCTTTCTCAATTAGATTATTTGAGAATTTTCGGGCAGCACGCATTGGACCGACAGTGTGTGAAGAGGAAGGACCAACACCCACTCGGAACATATCAAAAATAGAGATTGTCATTTTCTTAAGTAAGTTGATTTGGGGCTATTTTAGTTGAAGCCTAATCTTGAGAAAAGGTGTCTCAATATAGGAAAGTTCTCGAGAAAAGACAAAGTTAGGAACTATGCTGACAAATGATATATGCTTTGGCTTGGAGGAATAAATGTCCATAAAAACTATTGTTTGCAGTTTCTTGGCCACTGCTTTGCTTTCTTCGACGGCTCTGTGTTCGGATAGTCTAATTTCTCAAGTTTTACCAAATCCTGAGGAAACAATTAAAGGTGAGTGGATAGTACAGTCCGAACGTCTCTTGCCGCAAAAAAATATTGATCTTCTTGACATTGAAGACAACCCAATTAAAGACAATCCTTGTGTACGAATAACTCTTATTCGGCAGGTGAAAGGTGCGTTATGGATCCAACAAGTGGTAGTACAGCCAATAAAGGATTCGGAGATTTGTACAAAGGAAGCAAGAAAAATCTTAATTCCTCAAGCTCGGTAGCATAAATTGAAAAAATACTTTCAAAAGAAAAATCTCATGCTTGTGGCATGAGATTAGAAAATTCTTCTGGAAAAATTAAGCCTTTAATTTTTCTGCAATATAGTCAGAGAGTTCCTTTGCTGCGAGTTGAGCTCGGTCGGCAGGACCAACAAAAATTTCGGATAGCAACCTCTCGTTTACGAGTTCAGGATTGTACTTAATTAAAAGATTGTTTCCCTTCAGTTCGCAACTGTGGAAAGCAGCCTCAGGGCTGCATTGCTCGGAAATTTCTTGTATCTTTCCTTTGGCCAACATGGCAACGATAGGATTCTTAAAGGTCAGTTCAATATGTTCACCTGAAATATTTTTCAAATCAACAAAATCTCTGGCTTTAAAAAGGTTTTCTATACTCAAGGACATTTTCTTTTCCTTTAATTAAGACTTGTATGTTTCAACAGTTTACTAAATTAGTCCGGCGATCATGATAACCAGAACCAAAGCAGGACAGAAGACCCCGATAAGAATCCGTAACCATTTTTTCCAAGCTGGGTATCCTTTTGTTGTCGGCCATTGAGTATGAACTTTATCCCAGGCAAACCAAGCCGCCAAAATGGCAGAAATGATGCCGCCTACTGGAAGCGCCAGATTCGAGACAAAGAAGTCAGCTAGGTCAAAAGGCGTTTTTCCAAACAATTTTGTATCGGCCAAGACTCCGAATGATAGGGCACAAGGAATGCTGAGCACGAGCATAAACAATAAACAGATTATGACGGCTTTAGGTCTTGAAATGTGAAGATCTTGGACCATCCAGGTTATATCAATTTCCAGCATAGAAACTGCAGAGGTAAGGGCAGCGACGATCAGACAAGCAAAGAAGACAACCGCAAAAAATTGACCTCCCGGAATCTGACTGAAGATAGCTGGCATTGTGATAAAGGTTAGGCCGGGGCCGGCGCTTGGATCCATTCCGAACGCAAAGTTAGCTGGCAGAATCATCAATCCTGCCATCAACGACACAATCAAGGATAAAGTGATAATCCAAAAACTGCTGTTAATTAAATCGGTCTTGTCGTCGAGGTATGCTCCGTAGGTCAACATACAACCAGCACCAACGGAATAAGAGAAGAAAACAAGCCCCATTGCGTCAACAAGGGCTTTGAAACTGAACTTGCTGAAATCGGGATAAAAGAGATATTTGACACCAGCCCAAGAACCTTCCTGCAAAAGTCCTGTGACGATCAGGAGAATCATGAAGATAAAAAGCAAAGGCATAAGAATTCTGGAACACAGTTCGATGCCTTTTCTGATTCCTCCTCCTACGACGACTCCCACGAGTGCAAGAAAGCCCAATTGGGCGGAGACTGCCACGTAAGGAGAGGATGAAAGTTCACCAAATAATGCGCCTAAAGCTGCAGGAGTGGCTTCTGGGAAACCGATGATCGCTTCATAAAAATACAGTAAGCACCAACCACCCACGACAGAGTAGAAGGAGAGCACTACAAAGCCGATAATAATTCCGAGATACCCTAAGAAAGACCAAAAAGGTCCTCCGAGGTTACGATAAGCAGTGACGATTCCCCCTTTTCCTGCTTTTCCAAGGGTAATCTCGGCCAGAAGAAGACCAAAAGCTAATGTAAATGAGAGAATCACATAGGGCAACAAAAATGCTGCACCTCCTTCTGCTCCAGCCATATAAGGGAACTTCCAAATAGCCCCCAGACCCACAGCTGCGCCAACACTAGCTAAAACGAAGCCTAATTTGCCAGTCCAAGAGTTAGAGGTTTGTGAAGACATTCAACAGCTCCTACATGAGATTAAAGATCGCAATTGCTGCGATAAAACAAGGGGCAACGAAAGCTAAAAGAAATCTGAAGAGTTTCATCCAAGCATCGTTGCGTTTTTTGGTTAAATTTACCTCATACTTTGATTTATCAAAAAAGAACCAACCGGTAATGGCAATGACAAAAACGGCTGAGATCGGCATAAGAATATTGCAGGCAATGTAATCGGCTAAATCAAAGAAGTTTTTCCCAAAAATCTTGATGTCTGACCAAGGGCCCATTGCAAGAGCACAAGGAATGCTGCAAATGGACAGCGAGATAAATAGAAGGATCGCGGATGCTCTGCGGTTCAAATGCCATTCATCCATAAGATAAGCTAATGGAACCTCAAATAAAGAGATCATTGAAGTTAGAGCAGCGACGAACAAACAGCCGTAAAAACAAAAGGCAAAGAAGTTGGGAAACGGGAAGTGAGCAAAAACTGCAGGCATTGTGATAAATGTGAGACCTGGTCCGGCGCTTGGATTTAGACCAAAGGCTAGTACAGGGGGAATCACCATTAACCCCGCTAGCAGGGCAGAAACTAAAGCCAGGAATGCGACCCAGATGGCTGAGGAGGGAAGGTCTTCCTTATGACTGATATAAGAACCATAAGTAATCATAATTCCCATGCCCAAAGACAAGGAAAAGAAGGTAAAGCCCATTGCATTGAGCAAGGAGTTGGCTGTGACCTGATCCCAGCGAGGAGCAAAAAGAAATTTAAGTCCTTCCATCGAACCAGGCAGAGTTAATCCCTTAACGATAAGGATAATCATCAGAACAAAGAGAAGCGGCATTAAGATTTTGGAGATTCTTTCTATACCTTTGTTTACTCCGAAAATCAGGATTCCAGCAGTAATTCCTAAAAATAGGGTTTGATAGGTAATGGCTGAAAGCGGTGTACTGACAGTGCCAGTGAATGTTTTTTCTAGTTCAGCAAGGTCCGTAGATGCAGCGTTCCCCAATATTGACTCAAACAGATAGGTTAAACACCAGCCTCCAACGTTACTGTAGTAGCTCATAATTAAGAAGGCACAAAAGACGCCAATGAATCCTAAAGGACCCCAAAGAGGTCCGGCAATTCTTTTAAAACTGGTAACAACGCTTCCTCGTCCTGCACGGCCGATAATAAATTCGGCCAAAATCAATACGACTCCCATTGTAAAAACCATAAAAATAAATGGAAGAAGAAAAGCACTGCCTCCATTGGCACCAACCATATATGGAAATTTCCATATTGCTCCCAACCCTACCGCAGAACCAGTAGCCGCAAGAATAAAGCCGAGTTTTGAACCCCAATTACTTCTATCGGACATGTCTTAACTTTCTCAAAAAGTAAATATTGTTATAAAAAAAATTGATTCTCTGAGTTTACTGTTTGGTTTAAAAAAAAAAGAAGATTGGGACGGAATTTTGACCTAAAACCATTTAATGGGCACCAAGAGAAGTAAAATTTGAAGAAGCGGACAATAAAATGGCATTAAGGAAAGTGAAATATGGAAGAAATTATTGCTAATTCTGAAATAGACACAAAGGGGACGAAATGTCCGATTCCTATGTTAAAGACAAAAAAAGCCTTGGCAAAAATGTCCTCGGGAGATGTTTTAAGAATATTGGCGACAGATCCTCATGCTGAGATTGACTTAAGGCAGTTTGCTCAACAGACAGGCCATGAATTCATTTCTTCAGATTTTGTAGAAGGTGTCTACAAAATTCTAATGCGTCGTAAATAATCACAAAATTTGTTTTGAGAGAAAGAGTATGCAAGATAGAGATAGAAGGTTAAATGTCTCAGAACACTCACAAGAAGTGATAAACGCCGTTTTTAACAATGCGAAAGTTCAGAAAGCTTTAGAAATGGCAAAGCTTCAGGAGCCATACGCAATTGAAGAGCAAATTGAGATTTGTGAAGTGCCTGCGCCTCCAATGAAGGAACTTCAAAGGGCAGAATTGATTAAAGAAAAAATGCGTTCTTACGGATTGGAGGCCGAGCATGACCCTGTAGGTAATGTTATTGCTCGGTACAAAGGAAGCTGTTCCGAAGCGCCAGTTTGTGCAGTTACCGCTCATTTGGATACGGTTTTTGGGGAAGAGGTCGATGTAAAAGTCAGAAGAAAAGAAGGTCGGCTCTACGCTCCAGGAATTTCTGATGACACCCGAGGATTAGCTAGTATGCTTCAGGTTATCCGTTGTCTTGTCAGCAACAATATCAAAACTCAGGGAGATATTCTTTTTGTTGCGACCGTAGGAGAAGAAGCGGAGGGAGATCTTAGGGGTGTAAAAAGACTCTTTTATACTTCTGGAATCCATATTGACGGAATGTTGGCATTAGATTCTGCAGATCCCGGACGCCTTCTTTGGGGTTCAACCGGCTCTAAGAGATACAAGATTGAGTTTACAGGTCCAGGCGGTCATAGTTATTTGAATTTCGGACAGTGTCCTAGCGCAACACAAGCTCTCTGTCGAGCAGGCAGCTTATTGGCCGAACTAGAAGTTCCTGACAGCCCTCGTACTACGTTTACGATTGGTACGATGAGGGGAGGCACATCAGTTAACTCCATCGCAGAGCATGCTGAATGTCAAATTGATTTAAGAAGTACAGATAATGAGACTCTTTACAGCCTGGTAGATTCAGTACTGCCTCTCTTTTCACAAGGTGCAGAACTAGAAAATCAGAGATGGGGGATTACCCAAGAGGAATTAAAAGTTAAGTGCAAAGTGACACCTTTAGGTCATCGTCCAGCCGGTAATCAAGAAGATTCAAGCCCAGTTCTACAGGCGGCCGGGGCGGCTATGAATGCTTTAGGCATAGCATTGACAAACTATACCAGTGCTTCCACAGACCAAAATGTTCCCATGTCTATGGGAATCCCGTCAACAACGTTAGGGACTGGAGGCCGAGAAGGACTGAGTCATTCGCTGAATGAGTGGTATGAGCCCTACCGTTCTTTTGAGGGGCCACAACTAGCTTTATTGACGGTACTGGCACTAGTGGGTATTGAAAATGGACCTTCTCCCATGCTGGATATTTACTCTGGTCAGTCACAGCATCACTATAAATTTCAGTAATTAATTTATTTTTTCCAGCTGCCAGTTTTCATTTGCTGGCAGCTTTCTTTTTGTTTCAAGAATTACGACTTCTTCGAGAATGTCTGCAGGGTCGCTGTTAGTACTTTGCACATTTTCTTTGATTAAATAGGGGCTGCCTGGCTCATTAAAAAATGCATTTAAATTAACGGTCTGTTGGATTTTCAGAAGAGCTCTTTTAAAGAGTTGCTCGTTGAGCTTGTCGAGGGCAACAGCCTCACCTTTGAAGGTGTAATCAAGCCGTGGAATCTCGAAAGGTTCTACCTTCTCAGGATTGGTCGGGGAGTCTGCAAACAGGCCGGACTGAACAAAGACATTTCCTTCGACAATTCTAGAAGTAACTTCATTGCCGTATTTGTTTTTTAGCGTCACCCTCAATTTCCCAAGCTTCCTTTCAGTTAAACGGATTGCTCCAATGTAGGGGACAAACCTCATGCCGAGATTCTCCATGGTGTTAGAGGCTTCAACATAGATTTCCCCGTCCAACCCTCTGTCATTGATTAGTGCAAAATTGATCTTTTCTAGAAATTGTGTAATTTGATTTTTAAAATTCTCTTCAAAGAATAAAGCGACGGATTCCTCCATGAGTCCTTCACCTTCTGAATCTACCCCCTGGAGAATATATCTAGTTGAAAGAGTTAGGTTCAGAGGTGCATCTGTAACTTTAATCTCCTCATCCTTTACGTATGCAGCTGTATCTGAAAACCATCCATGTTTAGGCGTACCAATGGACAGCCCGGTGGAGGCAACTCCTAAGAAGGTGCAGCCTGAATTCAGGCAGGACAGACTAAACAATAGAAGAATAAAAAATCGCATGACAATCGAGTAGGGAGGGTTGTTAGCCCGTCCCTCTCACACCGCAATTTACTGGCATGCCGTTCGGCACCAGGCGGTTCCTTAATCTAGTTGGAGGCACTGTCTCTACCATGAGCGACAGTTCTCCAGCCATACCCATCCTCCTTG
>SKEB01000401.1_pt1 | contig 39433 bp, 36 predicted proteins | sample 4826561 | NCBI WGS metagenome assembly SKEB01 (sample SAMN11008820, study PRJNA524170) | human gut metagenome | biome: Human fecal sample; material: Feces; isolation source: fecal sample from pouch patient p17 | host: Homo sapiens | place: Israel: Tel-Aviv | collected 2016-03-29
ATGTATTAGTTCTGTATAAAATTTATTAAATGGGGGCATTCAATGTCTAAATATCAATCAGTTAACCCTTATACAAATGAAGCATTTGCCAGTTATGACAATCCTACTTCTAAGCAAATTGATGAGGCAATTAACTTAGCACATGCACTTTATAAAAAGTGGCGTCATGAAGAACCAGCTAGCCGTGCTGAGATTTTACACGATATTGCTAATGCATTAAAAGAACACGAAGATGAACTGGCAAAAATGATGACATTAGAAATGGGGAAACTTTTAAGCGAATCTAAAGAAGAAGTAGAGTTATGCGTTTCTATTTGTAATTATTACGCTGACCATGGCCCAGAAATGCTTAAACCTACTAAACTTAATTCAGATTTAGGCAATGCATACTACTTAAAACAATCAACCGGTGTAATCATGGCCTGTGAACCATGGAACTTCCCACTTTATCAAATAATTCGTGTTTTCGCACCTAACTTTATTGTGGGTAATCCAATTTTGCTAAAACATGCTCATAACGTTCCTGGTTCTGCTGCACTTACCGCTAAAATTATTAAACGTGCTGGTGCTCCAGAAGGCAGTTTACTCAACCTATATCCAAGTTATGATCAATTAGCAGATATTATTGCAGATCCTAGAATTCAAGGCGTAGCTTTAACTGGTTCTGAACGTGGCGGTTCTGCTATAGCTGAAGCTGCTGGCAAGAATTTAAAGAAATCAACAATGGAACTTGGTGGTAATGATGCATTTATCGTTTTAGATGATGCAGATCCACAAGTTCTGCGTAATGTTCTTAACGATGCCAGAACTTATAACGATGGCCAAGTATGTACTTCTTCTAAGAGAATTATTGTCGAAAAATCTCGCTATGATGAAGTACTCCATGAATTAAAGAACGTCTTTTCAAACTTAAAAGCTGGTGATCCACTTGAAGCTGACACTACTTTACCACCGATGAATTCTGAAAAAGCTAAGGAAAAGCTCGAAGCCCAAGTTAAGGAGGCAATTGATGCAGGTGCTAAAGTATTTTATCAATATCCTGAAATTGACTCTAAAGGAGCATTCTTTAGACCAACTATTTTAACTGATATTGCTAAAGATAATCCCGTCTTTGACAAAGAAATGTTTGGACCAATTGCTGAAGTCTTTGTTGTAGAAGACGATAATGCAGCGATTCAATTAGCCAACGATTCAAGCTATGGCTTGGGCTCATCAGTTATTGGTAGCGATATTGATCGTGCAAAAAGGGTGGCTGCTCAAATCGAAACTGGGATGACTGTTATTAACGGTCGCTGGATTACTTCTGGTGAATTACCATTTGGCGGCATAAAGAAATCTGGGTATGGTCGTGAGTTAAGTGGCCTCGGATTAATGGCCTTCGTCAATGAACATTTAGTCATCGATGTTACTAAGAATAATCAATAATTAAATATTAATATATTTATATAGTAGAAAGTTTTATACTTTCTACTTTTTTTATACACAAAAACAGGTATCTACAATAGATACCTGTTCACAAAATTGATCTAAAGCCAATTTATTTTTTTATTATGTTTTATTCATCCTTTCTACGTTTCTTACCGTGGCCTAAACCAAATAGACTACCTACTGCTGCAATCATCATACCCCATACTCCAACGTTGCGGTCTGTTTCGCCTGTTTGTGGAAGAGTATTCATATCTGTAGTATTGTCGTTTACCGTTGTGTGTTGGTCAGTAATTACATCACTAGCATGAATTTCGGTATTACTACTTGCATTCGCACTACTAGAAGTATTGCCTGTCGCACCACTTTGACTAGAGTCAGCATTGGTGGACTTATGAGTACCACCTGTATTATCAGTATTTTCATCTTTTGGAGTGGTATCTGTTGAATCAGATATCCGTTGGTGGTGTATCAGCTGGCGTTTCACCTTTTGAAGTAGTGTCAGTGTCACTACCTGAAGTATCGGTAGGTGGCGTCGTTGATGTATCTGTTGTGCCACCTTCAGAAGGAGTAACATGTAACGTTACAGAGACTTCGTCTGTTGATCCATCTGGGTAACTTACTACAATTGTGCCTGTCTTGTCACCCGGAGTGGTCGTATCAACTGGATCTTTCCACTCATACTTAGTACCTGATGGTAATGTGTCCTTATTACCAATGCCTTCTGCTGGATCTGGAGCTTGGCCTGGGGGAACGGTAATATCCTTTGCCTCTGGCGTGTACTTATCGGCATCTGTTTGACCCGGTGTCGTTGGGTCGCTTACTTTTACCGTTACCGGTACTTCATCTGTTGAACCGTCTGGATACGTTACCTTTACTTTAATTTCATGTTCACCTGATGGCGTGCCTTCCGGTGGCACTACAGTCAATTCACCGGTATTTGGATCTACCTCTACCCAATTTGGAGCATCCGGATCTTTCTCAAACTTAGTTCCGTCTGGAATATTCGCTGGATTGCCATCTTTATCGGTATTCGTTGGAGTTACCTTAGTCGTATCACCTTGTTTAACAGTAATGTCTTTACTCTTTGGAGTATTCTTGGATAACATATCCGTCTCCTCCTAACTGTCATCATATATAATACTAGTTATGGCCAGATAATTTTCAATCCTTAAAATAACATACCGCTTTGGATAGTAGCCTACTGGCCATATGATTAGGAGGCTTTTTATAACGTGAAAAATATTTTGTATACTTTTAAAAATTTAAAATAACAAGCATTTTTTACAAAAGTGCTTGTTCCTTTATTTAATATTCTATATATTTTTGATTATTCATATGTGGTTAGAATACTAGCGGCTTATATTCACACAAGTTTTACTTTTTTATCGTTTTTGGTCGTCTTTTTTTAATTAGACTACAAAAAAAGCACAACTATGGTAATAATCATAGTTGTGCTAAAGACGAAATATAGTACTATTTTTATTTTAATTGTTCTGATTTTGCTTATGCTTAAAAATATTAAATCCTGAAAGACCAGTCGTTAAAATACTTGCTAACATTAAGAAATATGCAGATGCTCCAATAGAAACAGCATATGTAATCAATTGACTAGTTATTTGTGCTAAAACCCCTGTTGACGCACGCATTGTGCTAGACATCTTATAAACAATATAAATCAGAAAAACAGTTTCCAACAATGACAAAATGAACGCCAAAACTTGGCTACTTTTCGTATTTTTCAAAATATTGTAAATAATGAATATTGGGAACAAGAATAGTAATAACCAAACAATGTATAAAACAAGTGCTTCAAAAGAATTCGCTCCAGATGAGAGAAGTCTACCCGCTAAACTAAAAATTACATTAGAAATTGACATCTTTTGAGTGTAACTAACGGCTGAAACTGCCGCACCAGAATCTGTAAATAAGACAATCAGACTGATTAAAGCAGTCAAAATTACAGATAATTGAATATAACTATAGCGATGTTGTCTTTGTCTTCGGATTTCTCTTACTTGAGTTTCTACACGCGGATGCTTTTGGACGAATTCTCTTCCTCGCGTTTTTACTTTATCTTCATGTTCATCAACTCGATTGAATATATTTGAACCAACTTGATTCAGCTTTTGGGTTAATCGTTTATCAGCAGTATATTGTTCAATCTTTTCTTTTCGATCACAAACAATAAATAGCCAAACCATTAAGATCAAGAAGCAAATCCAACCCACTGCTCTAGAAAAACTCATAAGAATCAGTAAAAAGACTCCCAGCAAAAATACAATTGTTGCATTTTTTCTAACCCAGCCAATCATTCTTTGAACAGTAGTGTTCTGCTTTTCTGGAGAAAACTCTTCACGATATCCTGCACGACTAGCAATTTTTTCAACTTCATCGGGTTCTTCATATTTTGCCTTTTGATGCTTATCCGTGAAAAAATCATCACGATATTTTTTAAGATTAAAACCACAATTTGGACAGATATCATCTGTATCACTAATTTTGTGGCCACAATTTGGACATGTAGTCATAAAAACGACTCCTTATTTCTTAAACTAATGTAATTATAACATGCTTCAAAAAGCAAATATTGCTGATTGATATATGAAAAAAGAAGCCCTACTACCGTAGGACTTCTTTTTTAACTATTTGGAACTGCTTCTCTTAAAAAGCTTACTGAAGTCGACCCCTTCATAAGTTAACTTAACTGCTGCTGATAAAGTAATTGGTAAGATAAATACCAAGATTAACAAACCAACATCAACAGTCAAAGCCACTTCAATCAAGGTTGGAATACCTGATGGAATCAAGGCTGCAAAAGTACCACCTAAGATAACTGCTGCTGAGATAACAACAGTACCAATGATAGAACATGCCTTCAAGATTCTTGAACTTGGAGTTGTGTAACCTTCAGTTTCAAGCTCACGATAACGAGTCATAAGGAAGATACTGTAATCAACACCCAATGCAATCAACATGATGAAGCTGAAGAATGGAGTGTTCCAAGTAAGCATGCTCTTGCCAAGAACTGCCTTAACAATCCATTGGTTGATTGAAAGTGAGCAGAGGTAGGCAATAAGCAAAGTACCAAGAATGTAAATTGGTTGAAGAAGTGAGCGAGTTACAAACATCAATGCAATACCGATACCGATTAACATGATTGCAGCGGTTCTTACGAAGTCACCACCAGCAACAGTCTTAGTATCCTTGATCTTTGAACTTTGACCACCCATAGCTACTTTAGCATTCTTAAGTGCAGTACCTTGGAATGACTTCTTAGCCATTGCACTCAATTCTTGTGATTCATCAGTAGCTTCAGTTGCACTTGGATTTGAGTTGAATACAACAATGATTTGAGCTGACTTCTTGTCTGGGCTGAGATATACATCCATTGACTTCTTGAACATTTCGTTCTTCAAGAATTCTTTTGGAATGTAGAAAGTATCTGCAGCTGCAGATGAACCTAAACCTCTGAGGTAAGTCTCACCTTGACCTAAACCACTGTTTACAGTGTCAATACCAGTAGTAAGTTGTGGAACTTTAGAAGCTAACTTACCAGCACCGTTTGCAAGTTGACCAGCACCACTATTCAATTGGCCGATGCCTGAGATAAGTTGTGGAGCTTGGCTAGCTAATTGACCAACACCACTGTTAAGTTGACCAGCACCATTGGCAAGAGTACCAAGACCGTTGTTCAAAGTACCTGCACCGTTTGCAAGAGTACCAAGGCCATTGTTCAAAGTACCTGCGCCACTTGCAAGAGTACCAAGACCGCTTTGAAGTTGACTAGCACCACTATCAAGTTGACCGGCACCTGAACTTAAACGACCAGCACCAGCACTTAAGCTGCCAAGACCTGAGTTAAGTCGGCCTGCACCGCTGTTAAGAGCTGCAGCACCTGAGTTAAGTCTTTGTGCACCAGCAACACCTTGGCTAGCAGCTGATTGAACTTGGCTTAAACCTGAGCTTAATTGACTCAAAGCAGTTGCGGCACCTGGAAGTGCTTGATTTGAAGCTTGAGCTAACTGAGCTACTGATTGTTTTAATTCAGATACTCGACCAGCTAATGAAGTTAATGGTGAAGTATCAATATTTACTGAAGCGGTATTACCACCAGCTGAACCTGACGCTTTACTTGAAGCAGCTGCTTTAGCAGCACTTTCAGCCTGAGCCATTTGCTCATTGGAAATCTCAACACCATGTTGCTTCAAACTACCCAGTGCAGCTGAAACTGCGGCAGTAGAAGCATCACTTACAGCACTAGCTGCTGAACTTTGGGCTTGTTTTTGTGCTTCACTTAATTGTGATTGAAGGCCTGACAATTGTTGAGTCAAACCCGAAACATCGATACCACTAACTTCTTGATTCAATTGTTGAATACCATTATTAATTTGTGGTAAAGCAGTTTGCAAAGTTGCAAGTTGTTGTCTGTTAGAACCACTTAATTGAGTTGAAAGTTGTGAACTCAATTGTTGTAATTGGTTCACCATTTGTTGAGTACCGTTTTGAAGACTTTGAGTACCACTTTGTAAACTTTGAGCTCCGCTTTGAAGACGGTTTGCACCACTTTGTAAGCTATTAGCACCAGTTACTAAAGCGTGAGTACCACTGCTCAAACGGCCTGCACCAGTTTGTAGACGAACGGCACCGCTTTGAAGTTGGCTTGAACCACTTTGAAGACGGTTCGCACCGCTTACCAATTGGCTTGAACCATTTTGTAAACGAACGGCACCATTTTGAAGGCTTTGCGCACCGTTTTGAAGACGACTTGCACCACCAACTAATTGTTCAGCACCGCTTTGAAGACGACCAGTACCATCTTGAAGTTGATCTGCACCATCCTTCAAGCTATTAGCACCATTAGCGACTTTATTGGCACCTTTACTTAATTTACCCAAACCTGAACGCGCTTGGTCAACCCCTTGGTTAACAGTATTCAATTGATTGTTTACATAAAGCATATCAATTGGTTCACCATAAGGCTCCGTTACAGATGTAACAAACGCTACATCTTTTGAACCTTGAAGTTGTCTAGTTAATTGGTCAATCAACTTCAAGTTTTCTTCATTATCTAATCTATGTTTACTTTGAATGTACAAGTATGATGGTTCAGCCATACCCTTTGAGAAGTGCTTTTGAACCACTAATAAACCTTGCTTTGATGGAACTGAATCAGCAATTTCATCAGTATCATCATAGTTTAAATGTCCTGAGTACATTAACATGAATGGAACAGTAACAACTGCCAAAACAACCAAGTAAATAATTGGGTGTTTTAAAGTTGAAGCTGAAATACCATGCCAAAGCTTATCATCACTTTCACCAGTGAATTTCTTAGAAGGCCAGAACATGCTCTTGCCCAAAACAGCCATAAAGAATGGGTTTAATGTCAAAAGTACTACCAAAAGTACGGCAACACCTACGGCAACACCTACAGCTGATTGGTAAACTGAAAATCTAGCTAAACTTAATGCGGTAAACCCAATTAAGATAGATGAACCTGAGTAAAGAATAGTCTTACCAGCATTACGAAGCGCATCATGCATCGCTTCATATTTGTTCATTCCCTTCCCCAGATCCTCTTTAAATTTGTCATATAGCAGGATGTTGTAGTCAGTACCGATACCAAACAGTACGATAACCATAAATACCTGTGTAAAGTTTGAGAATGGGAAGTTGGCATGTTCAACCAAATTAGTAACAATTGAGAAGGAAGTAAGGAATGATACACCAACTGTTAATAATGAAATTAATGGAACAATTGGTGACTTAAACACAATGACTAAAACAATGAAAATAAATACAACAGTAATTGCTTCAGTCTTCTTGATTCCTTCTTGAATCGAAGCTGAAAAGTCATGTTGCAAAACATCAGCACCAGTTACATAGGTGCGAATACCTTGCGTCTTAACAGCTTTATTCATTTGATCATAAACTTCTCCAATAGTGCCGTGACTCTTAGCAATATTAAATTGCGCTACCCAAGTCGTACCATCTTTTGATTGAAGTTTCTTTCTAGTAGCAATATTGGAATCAGGAAGTAATGAATCCTTAATTCCATATTTACTTTTATCATTAGTGAACTTATCAAGCGTATTGTTGATAGCCTGCTTATCAGCCTCTGTTAGCTTGCCATGTTCTTTATTGAAAACGAGTGCTACTTCATACGTGTTCTTCTTTTTCGCACCCCAATTATTTTGAATTGATTGAGCCACATTACTTTGCACATTGCTTGGTAATGTAATATCTGAGTGAGCATTAGTCAACTCAGTAATATTTGGCAAAGCAACAAGGGAAATTATCAATATCAAAATCCATGCAATTAGAGAAAAAACATGATTTTTCAGAAATTTCTGCACTTTCTTTTTTCCTCCCTATTTTTGTAAATCAGGTACTGGTTCTACAAGACGCAAAATCATCTCGTGATAATGACGATTAGATTCCTCTTCTGTCTCATCATTAAATGATAATGACTTATCCAAAAAGACATATCCCAATACAGCGCCAATTAAAGCATGAAATGAAATGACACTTTCTTTTCTAAAATTAAGCCTTTCACCTAATTGAATTAAAGCCAAGATCTCTTGATTAATTGCTGCATCACTTGGATATTCGTTCAAGTGATATAAGATACTCGACAATGCAGGATCTTCTAATAAAAAATTCCGCACAATATCTGCAAACTTAAGCAATGCATCCCTACCGGACATACCAATTAAGCTCTCCATTAACTTGTGACGTAAAATTTTGATTCGACTAGCACCAACAAGTGAGAGTAATTGCTTCCGACCAGAAACGTAATGATATAAGGATTGTGATCTAACATTCAAAGACTTAGCTAAAGTCGGTAATGTTGTCTCACTGAGTCCCTTATCACTTATCAACTTAGTTGCTTGATCGATAATCTTATTCAAATCAAGATTTCTTCTCTGTGCCATTCTCATCCCTCCTTCTCCTAGCATAGTAAATAATATATCACTACATAATGAAGAATACAATCTACAATGTGTAAATATTTTATTTTTTAGAAAAAAAATACGACAAGGATTAATCCTTGTCGCATCTATGAATAATGTTGTTTATTTTCTCTTAGTAAACCAATTATTAACTTGTGTACCTAACTTATTGAAGTTCTTATTACTGCTGCTCCAAGCAGAAATACAATACGCATTGCCTCTTCCTTGAACAATTGCTACAGCAAAATCATTGTCACCAATCGCATAAACACCACCACTGATTCCGTTAACTAAGCTTGGACGTGGCTTGGAACTAGCTAGCGTACTCAAGACCTTACTTGCATGCTGACGATTAAGTACACGACCTTGATACAAACCAATCATTGTTTTAGCTAAATCATTAGCTGTTGTCTTACCATAGGAACTACCATTAAAGTTCTTAGCAATTGTAGTTTGCGTGGCTCCCATTCTTTTAGCAACTGAATCTACATTGTTAACACCAATTTTTCTAATTAAAGCATTTGAAGCAGTCTTATTTCCTTTTAGCATTGCTTCACGCAAATAAGCTACACCATAAGCCATATTAACCTGAAACATGCGATCTCCACTGGCTTTATCAGATTTCTTAATCTTAATCGCTGTCTTAGAACCCATCTTACCTTGTTGCTCATTTTCATAAAGTGCGATCAGCAAAAATAGTTTCATTGCTTTATTAGCATCGTGCGATTTATTGGTATTAGAAACCACTGCAAAACGATTAGAATTATTCAAATCCTGGACTGCTACTTGATAACTATTATCAAGCCCCATTACTTTTTTAATAATTTTAGTTAATTTCTTATTACTACCCGATTTAGCAGTAACATGATTTGAATATTCAATTGAATTGACTTTTGGTTCCTTAAGTTTCTTTACACTTGGTTCTTTTGCTTTTTTCTTGTTCTTATCCTTTACCACCTTACTACTTTGAGGTGCGACAACTTTTAACTTAGCATTCTCAACTCTTCTCGTATTTGCTGAATACAGAATAAAAGCGAGCAGTGTTGAAATAAGTGCTCCTACAAATACTTTATGCTTCATTGATTTTCCTCATCTTTTAAAAGAAATGATGTTTCTTCATTAATATGACTAGCCATACCATTAATACTACCATCAAAAGGATAATTAATGCCCAGTCAAAAGAATTCTTCAAAATTGGTAGACTAACGTTCATTCCATAAAATCCAGTCAAAATAGTTGGAATAGTTAAAACCAAGGACCACACAGTTAAGAACTGCATAGTATCGTTCAAGTTATTGTTCATCATATTATTGGAAGTTGCTGATAAAGTTTTAGTAACTTGCTGGGAAATCTGAACCATTTCCGCAGACTGACTTGATTCAATAAGAACGTCGTCTAACCGTTCTCTTGCCTCTTTGGTAAAGAGCAATTTACTATGATCCAAACTGTGGAGCATCATTAAATCAGTTTGGATGGAACTGGATAAATAAACTAAACTTTTTTCAATATTAGATAGTTCAACTAAATCCTTATTATTAATATCATCAGACAATTTTTGATCCAAACTGTTCCGTTCAACATCTAACTGAGTAACGGCACGTTGAAAATATTGCGATGAGTATAAGAAGAACATCATCAATAATTCTGTTACGTCCTTAGCTTCAGATAGTCGTTCACGCATATGTTCATCATTGAATTCATCAAAGACATAGCTGGTTGACTCAGTATGAAACGTAAAGACATTTTCTCCCACAACCAAAAAAGTAATTGGGTGCGAGGTAAAGTGTTTAATTGTATTAGTTGGCCAAATTGGTACGTCATAAACTAACAAATGACTTCTTGTATGCACATCATAGTCGTAGTGAGGACGTTCGTGACGGTCAGAAATATATGAGATAATATCCGGAGTAAAATTAAAATCACTCTGCAACTTATCACTATCTTCCTCACTCAAGTTGTTAATATCATACCATTTGTAATTTGTTTTCACAGGGAAATTTTGTTGTCTAATCAACCAGCTTACCTCTACTTTTATTTGCTTATTAAATGGTAACATTTTTCCTTAGTAGTTAGGAACTAGATTGCGAAAAAAAAGCAGGCCATATGGTCTGCTTTTAGTTATTGCTATTCAGTTTTATTGCTTCCAAGCAGCATCAAATTTTTGTTTACCATTATCAATTTGACTGTTAACATTTTGGCCCTTTTGTGCTACAGCAAGAATATTTTGCATAATACTGTTCAATTGTTGGAATGCAGCATTTGAGTTCTTAGAAACTGGAACACTGTATAAATTCTTCATTGAATCTTCAAGCTTAGCAGGAAGCTTAGTATTCTTGCTGTTCTTGTATGCACTTGAAGTTACAACGCCGTCGTTAACTGGAATGTAACCAGTTGCGTTAGCCCACTTAAGTTGGCTTGACTTAGAAGTTAAGAACTTAATGTACTTAAATGCTGCAGCCTTTTGATCAGCACTTGCGTGGTTGAACATGTAAATATCAGTACCTTGTTGCAAAGTGTACTTACCAGGACGAGGAGCAACATCATAAGTAAACTTGTTACCTACACCTTGCTTAACGAAACCTTCACCTGCTGAAGTACCGATAAACATAGCAACTTTTTCGTTAGCAAATGGACCTGAAAGGTAGTGGTCTGAACCAGCCATTCTGAAGTAACCCTTCTTAACACCATCTGCGTAGTAATTAATAACTTTCTTTGAAGTTGAACCATTAAAGTTAATCTTGTCTGAGAAGTTTACGCCTTCATCCTTCATACCAAGAGTGTAGTAGTTAGAAAGTGAATCAAAACCTGCACCTACAACTTTATGGTTACTCTTCTTGTAAATAGTTTCTGAAACTTGCTTAAGTTCTTCCATAGTAGTTGGAACTTTCTTAATGCCATATTTCTTAAACATATCTGCATTGTAAGTCAAAGTTTCAATTGACTTGTTAAATGGTATACCGTATTGAGTACCCTTGATCTTAGCACCATCAAGAAGTTCTGTTCTAATACCTGAAGCCTTAGCACTGCCCCAACCAACATTCTTGTTATTGATGTATGGAGTCAAGTTAACAAGCATCTTGTTTTGTGCGGCATTCCAAAGCCAGCCTGGATATGCTTGAGTAATAGTTGGCAAGTTGTTTGGTGATTGCAAAGTTGAGTTAATCTTTGCTTGTAAATCATTGTAAGCACCTTGGTTTTCCAACTTAATAGTGATCTTAGGGTTCTTCTTTTCAAATTCATTGGTCAATTGCTTCAAAGTTGAACCTTGAACACCTGGCATAGCATTCCAGAAAACAACAGTAGTCTTCTTGTTAATCTTTGATGGAATCTTCTCTGAACTAGATGAAGAGTTACTACCTCCATTTGAACAAGCAGCAGTACCAACTAAGGCCAAAGTAGCAACGGCAGCCATAGCAAGTTTCTTACTAAACTTCATTGGATAAATCCTCCTAAAAAATAAAACTAAACAACAATATATTTTTTGATTCACTAAAGCGTGACAGTTTGGCCACGTTTAGGTAAAATCCGTTCTCCAAATGGATTCTCTTCCAGCTCCGGATGCAGTGTGTGCACCGGTACCAAAACAGCTGGCTGAATCCCGCCAATAATTTCTTTGAGTTCTTCTTCATCAGCATGACCTGAACAGCGAAGCGCCTTGAACTCAATATCATTTTTAGCAAACTGCTCTACAAATGGCTTGTATGCAGGGTCAAAATCACCTAATGGTTCTGCATTTGAGTGGATATAAAGTCCACCCTTTTGAAGCTTATCATAGTCGCTTACTGCTTGCCATAAGTATTTTGATTTATCTGCTAAAAGTTGGTCGTAATCCACTTCAAGTTCAGGATTTAAATCTTCATACCTTTGATCATCTGGCAAGTAATAATAAGGATAGTCTTCTTTGAGGCTTTCCTTAATTAGATGGGCACGCTTAGCATGTAAAACCACTTTTCTTGGTGAATCAGAGATAATTCTCAAGATTCTTTCTACATTAGTTGGATAAGTATTAAAAGTGATCTGACGTTCAGGGTTAGCATTTTGCAAGCGGACTATCTCTTCAGTAAGTTCCACTTCATTTTTAGGGCCAGTGAATTCCTCACTATTTTCATCATGCTTTTCTTCTGGCCAAGAAACACCGGTTCCTTCAATGATTAACATATCGCTACCCTTAGACGCCTTCATAAAGTCACGTACCCAATCCGGATGGTAGCCATGAAGGCGAATATCACCCGTATAAGCAATCTGCTTATCAGGAGTTTTAATAATCAAGCCTGTAGCACCATAAGCATCGTGATCGCTTGGATATATTTCCAGGGTAATATCCCCCACATTAATTGGCTTTTTATACTCAGCCGCAATAATTGGACGAGTATAGTTCTTATCATGCCCAGCAGCCGGTAAAAGGAAGTCAACATTTTCATTTAATGCAGGAAGTAAATGAGCAGTGATTGGACCTGCATAAAGTGGAATTTCTGGAGCCAATAAGTTTAGCGCCTTGCTATGATCCAGGTGTAAGTGTGAAATATAAGCTGCAGAATGTTCCCAACGCTCAGTATCAATTGGCTTTCCCGTAATTTGTGGATCATAAAAGTTAGGTACATCCCCAATTAATTCATTTTTAATCAATGTCTGATAACTTTCATCAGGCAAATTCAATTCAGGACGATATACTTCGCCTAGATCAAATAAAACATGTGATTTATTATAAGCTACCTCAATCATCGGTCCGCCAATTGTGGTCAAACCATTATAAAAAGTAACAGTTGTCTTATCCTTTAAGGTCATTACGTACTACTCCTCGAATAATTTGTTTTCTAAAGATGAAGTATAAAATCAAAATCGGTAAAACAGTTAACGTTGCAGCTGCTAATTGCAATTGTGTTTCACTTCCGGCATCTGAAGCAAATGAAGTCAAACCGTTGTTTAACAATCTCATGCTGTCTTCATTAGTTACCAATAATGGCCATAAGAATGAATTCCAACCTGAAATAAAGCTCAAAAGTGCAACAGTAAATAGGCCACCTTTAGACATTGGCACTAAAATTTTCCAAATATATTCCCAATCACTTGCTCCATTAATCATCGCAGCCTTGTAAATGGTTGGAGAAATTGAACCAAAGTAACTTTGTAAGTAATACATGTAGAAAATGGAAGTCAAGAAGGGCAATACCAAACCAATGTAAGTATTAAGCAGACCCATTCTGGCAATAGTGTCGTAGTTAGTGAAGATGATTGCTTCACCAGGTACCATCAAAAGTGATAGTAAAACAACTTGAACTACACCCTTACCTTTAAACTTTAAGTTAACCATTGCAAATGCACCCAAAAGGGCGTTAAACAAACTTACGATAGTAGTTACACTAGCCGTAATAAAGGTGTTTAAGAAGTAACGACCAAATGGAGCTTGAGAGAAGACTTTAGCATAGTTTGACCATTCAAAGTGCTTGGGGATAAGAGTCGGCGGAATTGTTGTAGTTTCTCTAAAACTCATCAATCCACCTAAAATCATGTAGACAAATGGAAAGACAGTGATAATAGCAAAAAGTGCCAAAATGATATAGGCAACTAAAGTACCCCAACGAATTTTTTTCATTTTTTACTGTCCCCCAATCTTTTTCATCATCTTACGTTGTAAGAATGTTACAAACATAATAATCAAGAATAAAATCACTGTGGCAGCCATTGCTACACCTGGTGTTCCGACAATTTGGAACTTGTTATAGATGTAGAACACTGCAGTTGTTGCGGAATTACCAACCCCGGCTTGTCCATTGAACAAAGCATATACAGAAGTATAAATCTTAAATGCAGCAATAATGTTCATTGTGAGCAAGAAAGCAATAGTTGGCACAAGTTGGGAGATCGTAATACGCCAGAATTTCTCTGTACCACTTGCTCCATACATATCTGCGATTGTGTAGTAATTAGGATCAATATTACGAAGTGCACCCATCAAGATAACAATATTAAATGCAAGTGAGGTCCACACACCAAAGATAATAATGGTAGTAAGAGACATCGCAGGATCATCAATCCAGTTAGGGGTTGGTAAATGTAATGCTTTAAGAACGAAGTTAAGCATCCCGTATTCGCCATTAAAGATATAGCGGAATACAATACCAATCGCAATAGTTGAAGTAACATAAGGCATAAAGAAAGTCGTTTCAAAAAATGACTTATGCTTTACACGACTGAAAATAAACCAAGCTAACATGATTGAAATTGCAAGTGCAACAGGCACTGAAATCAATGCATAAAGCAAGGTGTTTTTTATAGCGCGCCAAAATTCTGGATCGCTAAAAATATATTGATAGTTACTAAAACCAGCCCAATTCAAATTAATTAAAGAGCCACTTTGAAAACTCATTACAAAAGCTCTTAGAATTGGATAAATACTAAAGAAAGTAACAAAAATAATTGTTGGCGCTAAAAAGAGCCAAGCTTTCTTTTGATTGCTCTTCATTAGTAGACACGCTCTCCTTCCTTATCAAATATGAATAATCGGTCGAGTCGCATCTTAAGTTTAATGCTATCTCCAGCTTTAATTGGAGTTTCAAGGTTAACTAATGAACGAGCTTGAACACCATCGTGAGTGAATTCCAAAATACGTTCACGCCCAATTAATTCAACATCGTCAATATTAGCTGAAACTGCACCATCTTCAGCTGGCAAAATATTTTCAGGACGAATAGACAAAGTATATTCGCCATCTGTTAAGTCACGTTTAAAACGACTTTTATCTAAATCATTAACATTAAGTTCAAAGTCTGAACCGCTAATCTTGTCTCCAGCAACAGTAACCTTAAAATTATCAATTACAGGATTACCAACAAAGTTAGCTACAAAGTAATTATTAGGTTCAAGATAGAAGTTTTGACCTAAATCATCTTGTTGGATTACTCCATTGTTAAAGAGAATAATCTTATCTCCAATTGATAAAGCTTCTTCTTGATCGTGAGTAACAAATAAGGTAGTAATACCCACTTTTTTAACTAAACTACGGATTTCTTCACGAATCTTTAAACGAAGACGCGCATCAAGGTTACTTAAAGGTTCGTCCATCAAAAGAATCTTAGGTTGTTGAACTAAAGCACGAGCAATAGCAACACGCTGCTGTTGACCACCTGATAAGTTACCTGGCTTTTGATCAGCTAATTCGGTAATTTGAGTAGTTTCCATGTACTTTTCTGCGATTTCCTTTGCTTTATCTTTAGGCATCTTATGTTTGCCTACAGTTAAAGGGAACATAACATTTTGAAGTACTGTCATGTGTGGATATAAAGCATAATTCTGGAAAACGTAGCCAATCTGACGATCTTTTGGAGCTACGTTAACAACAGACTTACTATCAAAAAGGATATCGCCGCTTGTTGGATTAAGAAGACCGGCAAGCATATTTAAAATAGTTGTTTTACCACAACCAGATGGTCCAAGTAAACAAACTAGATCACCCTTTTTTACTGAAAAGCTGACATCTTTAATTGCTTCATGACCGTTGTCATAAACCTTCTTGAGGTTCTTTACATCCACGAATCTATCATCATTCATAAGTTTCACACACCACTATATATTGATTTATTTTTATAAAATTCCTTATTAATTTTAAGCTATATGGAGAAAAATCACAAATATTTCATGTAAAAAATTCGTAGTTATCCCTTATTGATGAAATATTTTTCACTTAGCATTCGTAACTAGTTCGCATTTTATAAATTAAAAACTACTTTTTTGTCTTTTTGTTCGTATTTACTAAATATTGTGGTACGTACCAAAAAAAGATCATGAAATAATCATGATCTTTAAAAAAATTATAAATTATCACCACGTTCAAATTGATATTTTGAACTATTTAAAGCTTGTCTTACCAAATTACTCATTAAAGTCTTAGTCTTTTTAGTAATTACACCAGCAGTAACATCATTAGCATTAGTTAAATACTTAATTAATTCAGTACCTTCTAAGTCTTTGGCTTTTTCGTCGATTTCATCAATACGACCAATACCATAACTTTGACAATCATCACGGTAAGCATTTACTTCATAAATGTATTGGTGATAACGTGGTTCAACAATTACTTGCAAAGTCTTGTAAAGCCAGTAAGCACTGCTATTTGGATCAACTGTATGTTCTGCCACTTTGTAGTTAAGTGGAGTATCTTCAATGTTCGTGTAGAAAGGAACATATGGAGAATATGCATAAAAGCCAAAGTTTACCCATTGAACACCAGCAATCTTAGCAGGAACATCATTTCTAATTTGTAAGATACTGGATTCTTGGTTTCTATCCAACGCAATTGAACGGAACATCTTTTGTTCTTTTTCGCTGCCGGATGAGAAAGTATCCATTGGATCATATGGCGTACCGTTATAGTGACTAGTTAAAAACTTTTGTACATCTTCAACGCCAATCTTCTTTTCAGGAACGCGAGTAAATGGCATTTCTTGACTGGTTGGGTCTTGTTCAATACTTGGGTTGAACAACTTTTGACCATACCAAGTTCTTGGTGTGTTGTAAAAAGCATCAGCTTCATCCTTGGTACCAAAAATATCTCTAAATGAAAAACTACCATCTGTACTATTATTCAAGTGATTCTTTTCGACAAATTCCTGGATACCTTCACTCCACATAAAGTTATCAGGATCAGAAAAATCAACATCTTGAATTACCATAATGTTAGGGCAAATAGCATAAGAATTATCAGGAATACGTGCAGCTACCCATTGGTGACCCGCACCAGTTTCAAGATACCAAACTTCTTTATTATCGGAAAAGGCAATCCCATTACTTTCACCAGTACCATACTTTTCAATCAAGCGACCTAAACGCTTAACCCCTCCACGAGCAGTTTTAACAAAAGGCAAGGTAATGTAAACCATGGAGTCTTCGTTAATTCCATCTGCCACTAGTGGATCATGGCCTAAGCAACGCGCATTAGTTGCTTCAGTTTCGGTAGCTGACATAGCGACGTTATATTCGTTGATACCTTGTTCGTCCCAACGACCTTCTGAATCATCAGCAGTTGGAGCAGCAGTCCACTTGCAGCCATCACCTTCAAGGTGCATCTTGAAGCCGTTGTATTTTGAAACATAATCTTCATCGTAGTGGCGAGCCTTGTTTACGACAAACAGCTTTTCGTTAATGCCGCCGTAACCGTCTTCGTCACGAGCGATCATAGTTGAGCCATCGATTGAAGCATCTTTACCGACAAGCATTGCGGTACAGTTATCTTTTTTCATTAATATGTACTCCCTTTTAAAAATTTATATCTACATTTTACTCTTCATTGACCTGCATTTGGCGATCAACTTTAGCTCTACCATTATTATAGTTAAATTGATAGCCAGGTTGAATATTATACAGATAAACATTGAAGTCCAGCGTGCCATCAGTTGAAACGGCCTGCAGGTTAACTCCGCGCGCCATTAGTTCATTGCCTCTGAATACAGCAGTGGCTTGATAAATCACGCGTTTATTTTCTCTCAGAGCTTTTCTAACTTTAGCTTCAAAAATGGTTTGAATTCGTTGGTTAGAAAAAGCCGATTGGGTAAACAGGTTCTTAGGGTTGTTCTGGTCCCCGGATTGGTTGCTTGGATCGTAGTTACCGCTTTGGTCGATACCAGCGGAAACCGAATAAGCGATCAGGTGACCACGGTTATAAATCTGCGTGCCGTTTCTGTGGTTGTAATGCCAACCAGTCGGTTCTACGAACTGCCGCACACGCAAACTATCATTAGCCACGTTGCGCCGCTCCAAAAAGGCAGTATTGGAACGTGAAGTTCTATTCAGCGAATCAAGGTTTGAATAAATTACTCGGTTGATCTTCCAAGAGCTTTTAACTAAGGTCGAACGATTATGGTTCACTTCGGTATATGCCCTAGAGCCACTCTTGAAATTCAAATCAGCTAGCTTTTTATAATCGCTTTGCGATAGCCCGCCATAGACCTTATTGCTTTTTGAAGCACTCTTGATAGTATTGGTTACTTGGTCATTGCTATTGCCAGTTACATCTTTAATAAATTGGCTACCATTAGGATCGCTGCCAGCTTTAGTAAATATTCCCCAGGCAACAGCGATAATTACAATAATTGATGAAAAAACAGTACTCTGTTTTCTGCGTCTTCTTCTTGCCATAAAAATCCTCTAACTTCGTGCCCAGTCATCAAGCATCCCTAAAAAGAAGCTTTCTGACAAACGCTTAATCTTGGCACCATCTTTAATCAAATCACATGCCGTATTCAAATCTTCGTTGTCTTTTCTAAAGAAATCATGGTCGCCCATAATCAGATAATTGGTCATTGGGTTAACCTTATCTTCGACCTTACCACCCATGTTGCCAATCATCTTGTCGGCGTCTTGTTCATCCATATGAATGTGACCTGATAAAACGATGTTTTTATTTTGGACCGGATTTCTAAAACCGAGATCAATGTAATCGACATCGTCGCCAGTTAAATCAACGTTCTTGATCTTGTTACGTGTCGCTTCAAGCAAATCATCGGTGAAGTGCGCACTAAAGTCATTATAGACCTTGATCGTATCAAGCGAGTCGGCTAAACCGTGGTGCTCCTCTACTTGCGCGATACCAGCACGCTGCATGCAGTCAATCAAACGATTGTGGCGTTCGCGTGGATAGTACGCTCTGGCTAAGCGTAACACATCGACGTAATCATTATTTAAGATTGGCAACTTGTACTTTTGACTTAAATCATATAAAAAGTTCAGGTCAAAGTTGACGTTATAACCAATGATAATGTCGTCATCGATGAACTCACGGAATTCCTTAATCGCTTGTTCAGCAGGAATCCCCTCATTAACGATTTGTTCTTCAGTAATGCCATTCAATTTGGTAATAAAAGCAGGCACCTTATTGTTCTTAGGGAACTTGATCAAATTAGTATATTGGTCAACGATTTGGCCGTTTCTGACCTTCACTGCACCAAGTTCTGTAATACGGTCTCTGTATGGACTCAAGCCAGTCGTTTCAATATCCAGCATGGTGTAATTAGACAGAAAGTCAGGTATTTCTTGCCCTTTTTGCCGCAACTTATCTTGGGCACCGGGAACATGCAGAATCCCGTTTTTTACGTAAATACTCATTTCTCACCTATTTAGTTAATTTCATCATCATATCGTGTGAATCTGTGACAAAACCAGCTGATCTCTTTTGAATATCGTCTGGTAAATCATTGTCGGCTAAATCTGCAGCAACGTAATGCCAATTAGGGAACTGTTCAACTAGCTTAACCATTGGATCAAGCAGTTGTGGACTGGTTTCATCAACGCCGAGTTCTAAGACAACGACCTTCTTGTCTTCGTTACCGGTTAAGAACCAACGGAAGCGCGTATTGGCATCGGTGTCTGGGAAGAAGTTGGCGTTAAGTGGCATGTGCAATTCCATTGGAGAATTACAATCCTCACACTTTGGCACTTCACCTTTTCCTTCTAAATACTTCTTAACGACTTCACGATCATCCTTTTGACCATGGTTCACGCCGCTAGAACATTGCATTCTGGTCCAGTCACCGAAGGCATTGAAGATGCGTTTTTCGTTAAAACCAGCATTTTCAAAGAAGTGACCGAAAGTGCTAGTAGCGATGAAGTATTGCTTATCTTTGAGCAGCTCCTTTAAAGCCAACATGGTTTCACTTGGCTCATATTCAAGCGAATATTCGTTGACCAGTTGACTCCAGAAAGCCCATTGTTCACCCCAAGTGTCAAACTTCTTGTCGAGGGCATCCCCGATTGTATGCACATCGTACTTGTCAGCAACCTTGCCATATTCATCATCGAAGTTTTCCTCGCTTAAAATGTCGAGGCCTTCCTCTTTAGCCATGCCATTACCAGCAGTGACGATCACGGCATCAGCATCTTTCAGCCATTCTTTTACCTTAGTTAAATCTGTCATTATGATTCTCTTTTCCTAATTATTTTGTATAACCTGTAAAATGCAGTTTTCCATCAATGTATTCGCCTAAAAAGACATCATTAACATTATTATAACCTGCTTTTTCTACTTCATGCTCGAGCCAAGACTCGTCTTTGTGAATTAACTCCAGCACATCGACGTTGGCCTGCCCATCGCTAATAATTGGGAAACGGATATTAGCCTCATCATTTTCAATAATAGTTAATTGCCCGTTTTGTTCAAAAATACAGTTCTTCACTTTTTCAACAGAATAAATTCCGCGGCTTCTGAGTTTAAACATCAATTCATTAGCGGAAATTCCTGCCTTCATACAGTTGCCGACTAAGACTTTGCCATCCTTGATCACTTGAACGGGCTTGCCGTCAATAATGCCACGAATCCAGCTGTTGTGGTCGCGGCTGAATTTCAGGATGAAGGCAACTAGTGTCCAAACAATCAAAACTAGTAAAAATTGCAAAATACTAATGCTGGGATTGTAAATTAAACCACCGATGATTCCACCAAGAACATAGTTCTGTAGTTGGTCCAGTGCCGTAGTTGGAGCTAAGTTGCTTTTACCGAAAACGTTGATTTGAATAATTAAAGTTAAAATGCCGAGGGCAAATTTGATAAAAAGTTGAGTATAGTCTAGTTGCATATTAATTCTTCACATCCACCCTATGATCAATCACGTGTGCTTGAGTCAGCGTATAAGTATTGCGATCTTCATTCAGATTCAATTGATAATCCACATTTTTGGAATCGATGCGCACGATCATGCCATCTGTTAAGGTAGTGGAATTGACCAACATATCGGAGGTTTTAACATTTTCATCGCGGGCAACAGATTTGATAAAGGGAATGATCTGCGTTGCCTGGGACTTTTGCATGTTAATCTGTGTGTACTTCTCATACTGTGTCCCCACAAACATGAGTAAAAATAATAGGGCAATAATTCCTAGATCGCGGTATCTGGTGTTAAACCGATCGCACAGATAAAGGACGGTAAAAATAATCATTGCCGATGCGGCGACTAACATCAGAATGTAGAAAATGGCCCGATCCGTATTCTGATTATTTTGGATGTAATTTAGGGTATAAAAGGTCATTAAGAGACTCCTTTCTAATTTGGTTCATTCTAACATACGCAAAAAAAGCAGTGCTTTCGCACTACTTTTCAAATCTACTTACCGTTCTTCTTATCTTTTCTGTTAACTTTTGCGCTAGCCTTACGTCTTCTTGAAGCGTCCAAGCCTGTGATACCCATTGTGGCTGCCAACGCTCCAAGAACTCCTGCAGCTTCAGCCTTCTTATCACCTGTTTCAGGTAAAGTCTCTTCATTTTGACTCTTTTCAGCTACTTCGGTTGATTCGTCTGAAATGCCCTCTGTGGTTGAAACTGTTTCTGGAGTTTGAGCTTCATCAGAAACCGTTGCAGCTTTGACTGGAGCCACCTTAGCCGTACCTGTACCCTTGTTTTCCTTACCCGGTTCTGTAGAAGCATGTGGCGTTACAGTTTCATCTTCTTCATCGAATTCAGGTTGGTGTGGGTATTCAGAACCTGGCTCTTCTTCTGGAAGAGGACCTGGAGTTGGTTCAGGTTCTGGATCAGGAGTAGGTGTTGGGTCTGGGGCTGGAGTAGGGTCCGGATCAAGATCTGGAGTTGTAGTATTTGGTCTGTAGACCACAGTATCTTCTTTATCCAGATTATTTCCATAGTTGTCATTGGTTACTGTAATGTCGTATGGACCTACTTCTAGACGATCAGCTGTGTAGCCCTCAATTACAGGACTTACAACTGTTACAAATGTCTGTGTCTTTGTCCATTCACCGTCCCAAATTTCTTCACCGGTAACCATGTTCTTTACACCAGTTTGGGTGAACACAAGATTTACACTTACGTGATCTGGTTTTGCTGTACTGCCGTCTTCATAAACATAGTGGATTACTTGGGTTACCACTTTGTCGCGACTTGTTTCTTTAATTTGGGCTTTGTAAACTACCCAATCTTCTTTATCTAGACTTTTCCCATAATCGTCATCAGTTACTATAATGTCATATGGGCCTACCTCTAAACGATCAGTTACGTAGTTTTCGATTTCTGGACTCTTTACAATTTCAAAACTTTGTACAGGTGTCCATTCACCGTCCCAAGTAATCTTTCCAGTTACTAAATCTTTAGTACCTGTTTGAACAAAGTGCAATGTTTTACCATTATAATCTTCGTGAGCAGTAGTACCATCTTCATAAATGTAGTGAATTACTTGGTTAACATCCATATAACGATGCTCTGTCTCAGTGTTATGAGTCAAGTAAACATAGTGGTGTTGTGGGGCATCCTTAATAGTACCCTTCAAAGCTTCAGGTACATGTATTTCAGCCAAAACATAACCAGCACTCGCCCAATCCCACAATGTGTTTTGGTATTCATCACCAATAGCCAAATGTTCAATATGTTGAACATGCTCACCCAACTCAGTACCATGTCGTAGATTTACATGATCAAAGCCACTTGTTACACCATTTTGAATATCATTATATACATCAACGTAGTGAATATGTACACTAGAATTTTTATTTAATACTATTTGCTTCTTTTCAACTTCGATTTTTAACGTTGGTCTTTCAGGGGCCTTACCTGGATGCACTGCATCCAAAGTCATTTTAGGAATAGAAGTTGAATAAGTTGCCCAAGCTGAACCTATACCTGTACTGAATCTAATCTTAATTTTATTACCGTGAACTTTGAATAAGCCGGCACCAAAGATTTCTTTTTTATTATCGTTAGAGTTATCCCAATTAATATACTTATTAATAATGGCTCTATTAGTTCCAGTGTCTCCCCAAGCATTTATTGCTGCTTGAGTTTGTTTTCTTATGGTGTAATCGTTAACGTCTCCATAGATTACCAACACTTCATTGTTCTTCTCTGAATAAAGAACATCGCCACCATAAGTTCCGGCACCCTCATGTACTTTTACCGTAGATTCAGGTAAAGCAAGACCGCTTCCGCCATACTCATTATGTTCTTTGTCATTAATAATTTCGGCTTTTTCAATGTACTTACTACCTGTACCCTCACTGTTCAAAGAGCCTGCCGTAATATATGCGGTGCCATCCTTCAAATCAATCAGATTACCTTCTTTATCGTACAAAGTAATATCTACGGTTACACCATCACTATGAACATACCAGAAACCATCCGTTAATTTATTGTTGAAATAAATACCTGATGGATCATAAGTATCTCTTTCATAGTTTGGTTTCCAACCACTAAATGAAACTAAAATTTTTTCAATATCAACATTGCCATATTTTGAATTTTGAAAACCTGTATATTCAAGTCTAAGAAATTCACCAAGTGTTTCTTCATCAATTTTATAAAATTGATCTAGTACTACTCGAGTATCCGGATTAGTTCCTATAGTTTTATTACCAGTTCCTACTGTTACATTATCGCCTTTATACACTACAGTAACTTTTGAACTTTCATTTGGATCCAAAATTAAATCTTGCGATACTTTATCAATATCAACGTTATTTTCATCCCAAAGCCCATATTTTTTTAGTTCTTCAATATAGTCTGCTTTCTTTTGGTTATATTCAGCCAATTTTATCTCATATTCTGCAGATTCCTTATTGTATTTTTCAAGTTCGGTCCTATATTGTTCTAAAGCTTTATTAATCTTATCAAGTTGCTTTTGAATATGTTCCTCAAGTTTTCCTTCAGCATCCTTAATACCACTAACATTGGTTGTGATGTCTTCTCCATTTGCGACATCAACTTCTACGCCTTCGCCTTTGGCATTTTCAATAGCCTCGTCTAACTTGCCATTATTTGTATTGTTGATGTTTTCAACTTCATTTTTAGCATCATCATAAGTTGGAGTTTTAGTCTCTTCCTTAGGAGTTTCCTCATTTGAAGTATCACCAGTTGCTGATACTTGCTCAATAGTCGTCTCAGTACTTTGAGTTTCGAGCTGACTTGTGCCTTCAGTTGAAGTTGTATCAACAGTTATGTCATTAGTTGCTACAGATTCAGGATTGGTAGATGCAGTTTCAGTTGATGTATCTGTTACTACATCATTTGAAGTTTCAGTACTTTCATCTGAAATCACTTCACCATTTTGATCTTCAGTACTATTAGTTCTTTGTTGCACGCTAATTCTTACCTTAGTCTTTTCAGAACTAAGAACATTTGCGCTTTCTACTTCAGCAATCTCATCTTCACGATATCCTGAAGCCTTAACAACATGAGTGTTTGCGCCTGTCATAATTCCAACACCCAAAAGTGCAGAAGCCGCACCAGCCGCAGCCTTCTTAGCTCTAGGGCTCATTTCCTTATGATCTTCGTGATTCTTGTGATATCTCTTCATCTTCTTTTTAAAATTTTTCTTAGATGTCATTTTCATAGCCTCCTGTTATGTATACGTATCAAATTAATTATACTTTTGATACGTATACATTATCATGAAACCGTTTTCATAAACAGTGACACATCGTCTCTTTTAAAATTTCTTAAAGCTTTTCAGAAAACACTTATGTACGAAAAAAACGCCACCGAAATTCGATAACGTTTCCTTTTTATATTGAATTGATTCTTAGCTGATTACTAGTTTCTAATTTCCTTAAGTCCAGATTTACGGCGCCCCATGTTAAACCAAGGTGAAACAGTAAATGCCAAAACATCATTAATTACATAAATCAAAGAATTAATAGCCATAGCCAAGTTGGCATCCCCTTGTGCATAAGTAATACCCCAAAGAATAAGCTGGAAGATACCACTTGCTGTCCACCAGAAGTATTGGTTGTTATAACGCATGAAGCACATAATTCCGGCAGTAAGTGAAATAGCAAAACTAATTGCATCTACCCATGGACGTGGATCATTAGTAAATTTACCAATTAAGTAACCTGATACTAAATAAACCAAAAATGTACCAACAATGGCGATGACCCATTCTTTAGCACCGAACTTTCTCAAGTGGTTCTTAGTATCATCATTCCATGATCTAACTGAGATAATAACAGGTAAATCCAAAGTTGCAATGTAAGCAATTTGTTCAAAAATGGAAAGATAATTCTTGGCTGACCAACCAGCATAAATGAAACATGCTGCTGAAACCAATCCTAACCATCCATTAATTGCTTTAGTTGCATTAATTGCAAGAACACAAAGTGTACCCAAAAGAGTCCCGATGAAAGTGATTAAAGTTACACTCGTAACTTTGGCTTGAATAAGTAAGGCTAATTGAAAACCGAATGCAAAAAACCATAAACAATAGTTCTGTACTGGCCACCCCTTTAATTGATTAAACAGCCAAACAAAATAATTCTCATGTCTTTCCATATATACAAACTACTCCCTTTTTATTTTAGGTTCACAATATACTATATATTGTGCCTTATCCGCTCTTTTATTTAAAAAGCATCGTTATCTAGTATAGTAGACTCAAAATCAAATACAAGGATTGACATTTTTTTTGATTTGCGTTAATACCATCATTTTATATTTGTTAAGTTTTTTTAAAACGCTTTTATTTTTATTTTCATAAGTGACACTATGTCATATAATGTATACAAGAAAGAAAACAATATATCAATTATGTACTACGAAGGTACTAAAAATGTTCAAGGCAAAGAAGACGCAATTTGCTATTCGCAAATTGGCTAAGGGTGCTGTTGCAGTGTTATTAAGTTTCGGCATACTAGCTAGTTCTAGTGCGCCAATTGTCTCAGCAGCCTCTGAAGCAATTTAAAATGAAATGACAGATGATACAACTTCAAATGAAGTAACAAGCGATACAACTTCAGTAGTAGAAGAAAATGTCCCTGTAGAAAATAATACAGCAGACACTTTAACTACTGATAATACTGGAGTTTCAGCTAATTACTCTGAAAATACTGATGATAGTACTACAACTACTGTGCAAACTGATACAGATGTATCTACTCAAGAAAAAACAGATCCAGTAACATCTGTTAATACTGAGCAACCAATTCAAACAGAAGAAGCTGAAAGTACTACTCCAGTTGAAGATGTAAATTCAAAATCTGAAGAAAATGTATCTCAAAATAATAATATTAATACTTCTACCGAAGATACAAATTCGACTAATACTGAAACAGAAGTGAATGAAAATAATACTTCTAAAGAAGATACAAATAAAAAAGATAAACCAAATATCAATGAAATAACCAAGAAAGAATTAGCAGATAAACATCCTTTAGGTATCGCTGGTATCTTCCATATTTTCGGTAATGAAGTGACTCAAAATGGTCATATTGCAGGTAATATTGCTGCAGATAAACTTTCTGGTACAAATTTTGGTACCAATTCAAATGCAACCAATAATTTAACCAACGGTGATATCCACTATGTTGGCAATCTCAATGGATTTAACAAAATCGATGGTGACAACAAAGTAGTCATCTTTGGACCAGACATTGAATACCGTTCATTTGAGAATGATGGAGCAATTGAAGTTAACTATGGAACTACTGAAAAACCTGACTGGAGAAAAGTAGATATTCATTAATAACCACATTGTTCAAGCTGATCAAAAAATTGATATTCAAGGTGAACTAGATAAATTAAGTCAAAAGTCAGATAACTGGGCTAGTCAAGCACAGACTGAAGGAGTTAAAGCCGATTTTAGTACTAACAATAGTTGGATCGATGTTTCTGAGGCTATAAAGAATGCTGTCGACAGTAAGGAACCTATTTACGTAACAATTGATGCCGCACACCTTTCAGGCGACAAACGTAATATTACGATCAAAGGTATTCCTGCTGGTACTGAAGCTCCAATGATTATTTTAAATGTAACTAATATTCAAGGTGGAGATTTAACAGTTCAAACTCACCTCGTACTGGAATATGCTGATGGTAATAATATTGGTGGTTCTTCTGAAACTCCAACTCAATTTAATAAATTGCTCTGGAACTTCGGTACAGATGTTAATAAATTACATTTTGCTGGAGACTACCATTTTGGAAGTGTTCTAGCAACCAACGCTCATATTACAAATGCTGTTAACATTGACGGTAATATTATTGGTAACAAAGTTACTGTTAGTGGTGAAACACACCGTTGGGACTTAACACCACCATTCGTAGAAATTGAAGAACCTGAAAAGCCTGAGCCTAAACCTGAAACTGAGCCAGAGCCTGAAAATCCAACTCCAGATACTCCTGCTCCACAACCTAAACCAGAGGAAACTCCTGACAATACAGAAGATTTTACTCCTCCATTAACTGTAGATGTATTGGACCCAGATGGTACAGATAAAAATGAAACACCAGCTGGAGAAGAATCAACAGAAGAAGAAGCTGTTGCTCCACTTCCTGAAAATGTAATCGAAAAAAATCAAAAAGAAGTAACTTCTTCCAAGTCTACGGTAACTCCTGTAACCGAGAAATCTAGTGAACCAACAACTAACTCGAAAGCAGAAGTAAAAAATGAAACTGTAACTGAAACCGCAAAAGAAGTTGGACTTCCAGAAACCGGTGAAGATAAGACTAACCTCATTACTACAGGCATTGTTTTAGCAAGTATTGCTGCAACAATCACGGCATTATGCTCATTCATCAACAAGAAAAAGAAAAATTAACTAAAAATAAGCATCTAAAATAAAGATGCTTATTTTTAAAGTAACCTATTATAAAAATTACTGTTACTATAGATTTAAATGTAACCGCATTAATAAAGTGGAGGCTTTAATATGCTAAAAAGCGAACAAAATTCTTCTATATACTAAAAATATTAATTCAGCTAACTGTTTAGAGATTAATTATTACGATCCCTATGGTAATAAAGTTGGTGTATATTATTCTGCACCAGCTAATACTACAATATTTATTAGCAACAAAAGATTAAAAGAAATTATCGATTCAAATATTCCTGAAAATTATCAAATAGTTCCTTACTTTGCATATCCACAGCACGACATCACTAGCGATAACATTACTGAAGAAATAATGATTGCAGTAAAAGAAATCAATCCTATTAATTAACAAAAAACTCATCAATGATTCTAAAATTGAGTCAATTGATGAGTTTTTCTATTGATAAATATTAATGTTGTGAAGCACCTGTTGTAGTATCTGGTTCTTCTGTTTTTTTAGTTTTTTCTACCTTTTCAGCCTTAGTTGAAGCACCACTTACAGCATCAGGATCTGAATTTCTACGATAAGTTGCACCAGTTGTGGCATCATCATCTACTACCAACTTTTGACCAGTAGTTTCACAGAAATACTTAACGAGTGGATACAAATCTTGAACCCATTCGTAAATACCTGCGTAATCTCCATTATCATCTTCAACACGCTTATAGTAGTGCAAAACAAGTTTCTTCAAATTACCAGTTGGAACAGGCATATAGACATCATCATGTCCATCTTGCTTAGTACGTAAAGCATGAACTACTTTTTTGGCATTAGGAATAACATCACGCACATCAGGGTGAATTGCCTTCATAGTATCACCGACTTGATCTGGTGTACGGTTAGCAAGCATCTTATAGTTGGGATCAGTTGGACGATTGTACCATAGGAATTCATTATTATCGTCAACAAAAGTCATTTCCCCAATTGTATTTCTAAGCATCCAATTAAGTTGGTTAACAGTAAGTAACCCAGCATCCAGCTTCACATAATCGTCACCTTCTGCAGCATGGACCTTCTTAGCTGCCTTATCCAGCCATTCAGGATCATTTTTATCGATTCCTTCAACTGTATATTTAGATTTACCCTTAGCTTCAAAATCTTCTTTTAAGTATTCATCAGGATTCATATCCTTAAGCCATTTAGGTTCTGCCATAATTTTTTCCTCCTACTAATAAAGAATCTTCTTAATTCTAATTATAATTTGTAAGCGATTTCGATTCAATTGGATTAATATAAATTTAGCAATAATTCTCCAAACTCTATTATATAAAATTTTATATATTTTATTTTTCAAAAAAAGTACCACTTACAAAGCAGTACTTTTCCCATTAATTTCACTACATCTTTGTTTCAACAGTATGCTTGTCCAAATGAATAATCACATCAAACATTGCTTTTTCCTCAGGTGAGATCTTGTGGGCTACTTCTATTACCGCAACATTAGGATTCTCAAGTAATGTTTTATGAATATCTAGTGACAATTTAGGATCAAGCGCACTCGTTGCTTCATCAGCTAACAAGATTGGTCTGCCCGATAATAAAGCACGAGCAATTTCTACTCTTTGAATCTGCCCACCAGACAATTCACTACCATTTTCACCCACTTGCTTATCTAGGCCTTGGCTCTTAACCAAATTATCAAGTCCAGCTTCATGGATTACTTGCTTCAGCTTTTCATCGCTCACCTTCCGGCCAAGCGTAATATTAAAACGCAACGTATCGTCAAACATGAACGGCTTTTGGTTAACATAGGAGAAATAATTATGCGCTGCATCCCAATTACCAGTTACATCTTTGCCATTAAGCAAAATCTTCCCATCTTTAGGTCTTTTCGATCCCAAAAGAAGGCGCAATAACGTTGTTTTCCCCCAGCCACTTGGTGCCATAAGCAATACTTTTTCACCAGGTTTAACTTCGATATTAACTCCATCAAAAATTCGCTTATGATCAGAACTTGTTACATAAGACAAATCATCAATTTTCATTCCTTCAAAATGATCAATCTTTTGCTTGTCATCTTTCATCACATGTTTCAAAGCCTCTTGAGTCTTTTCCCACATCGGTACGGTTGACTTAACTTGGTTAAATTCGTTAAACAGTGTAACAACTGGCGTGATAAAATTCATTGCCAAGTCAACCATCATTACCAATGTACCTACTTGCAAATTACCCTGCATCATCATAATTCCACCGATTGTACATGGAACGATGAAACAAAATAACTCAGCAGCCGAGTAAATTAATTCAAGTGCCCAAGCTTGTGTTAAAGTCATGTTACGTAAGGCATTTTCCATATTTTGGGCTGCATTAGCTGCACGCGTTACGATATTCGTTCTAACGTTATAAAGCTTAGTAGCTTGCGCACCGTTTAACGAATCAGATACGTTTTGCGTGTAATTAGCATTAGTCTTAGCCCAAACCTTAGATCTCTTAGTAATAATTGGGCTCGTTACCATCTGTACAATGGCAGGAGCAATAGTTGCTATTAAGAACACAATAGTCATTTGCCAAGAACTATAGAAGGCAAAACTAATTGCACCTAAAAACGATAATCCTTGGAAAATCATATCAAGCTGAGCTGTAATTCGATTAGTTTCAATCTGCTTCAAGTCGTTAGTCATCAGTGACAACCCACTTTTAACATCTGGATCACCTTGATCAACTAAATAACGTAAATTAGCTTTCTTCAAGGTCATATTTACGTCACGGATGATTCCCATTTTAACCGTTTCATAAACAAAATTGCTGGCCATAAAGCATAATTGACCTAATCCCGTTAAAATTGCCAATCTAATCAAATGCATGTAGTCATGCGACCCCGAAGAAGCAACATTCAACATAATCTGAATCATGTAGGCTACAAAAACAATATTGCAGGCCTTAATTGCTGCCAAGATCGTAAAACAGATTAATTGGCTTTTTTTAGCATATTTAAGACTCATAAACTCTCCTTTTTATATACTTGAACCATTATACCCGCATACTTGTCTTTTTCTCAATCTGATACGATAATTAATGTAATACATTCTATTTTTAATAAAGACTGAAAGGAAATTCTATGAAAACTGGTACTAAAATTATCACTTTAGACAACGGTTACCACTTATGGACTAATACTCAAGGTGAAGGCGACATTCACTTATTAGCTCTTCACGGTGGTCCTGGCGGTAACCACGAATATTGGGAAGACACTGCAGAACAACTAAAAAAACAAGGCTTAGACGCCCAAGTTACCATGTATGATCAACTTGGCTCACTCTACTCAGATCAACCTAACTATTCTGATCCTGAAATTGCTAAAAAGTATTTAACTTATGAATACTTCTTAGATGAAGTTGATGAAGTTCGTGAAAAGCTCGGTTTAGACAATATTTACTTAATCGGTCAAAGTTGGGGCGGGTTATTAGTTCAAGAATATGCCGTTAAATATGGTCAGCACTTAAAGGGTGCGATCATTTCATCAATGGTTGATGAAATCGACGAATATGTTGAATCAGTTAATCGTAGACGTCAAGAAGTTCTACCACAGACTGAAATTGATTTTATGCATGAATGTGAAAAGAACAATGATTACGACAACAAACGTTACCAAGATGACGTTCAAATCTTGAACATTAACTTTGTTGATCGTAAGCAACCTTCTAAGCTTTACCATCTAAAGGACCTTGGTGGTTCTGCTGTTTATAACGCCTTCCAAGGTGATAATGAGTTTGTTATCACCGGTAAGTTAAAGGACTGGCACTTCAGAGATCAATTACACAAGATCAATGTTCCAACTTTGCTTACTTTTGGTGAAAACGAAACTATGCCTATTTCAACTGCTAAGATTATGCAAAAGGAAATTCCTAACTCACGTTTAGTTACTACTCCAGATGGTGGACACCACCACATGGTTGATAATCCTGCAGTTTACTACAAACACTTGGCTGACTTCATTCGTGAAGTAGAAAACGGCACCTTTAAAGGCCAAAATTAATTAATCAACAAAACGGTTGGAATTAATTTTCTAGCCGTTTTTTTCTAGAGGTGAAAATATGGATGAAAAAGATGTCAAAATTCTCTTAGTAGAAGACGAAGAAGCCGTAGCCAGCTTCATTAAAACTGAACTAGAATTTGAAGGTTACCAAGTAATTTGGGCTCAAGATGGCAAAGAAGCTTTAGAACTCTTTCAAAAAGAAAAACCCACTTTAATCCTGCTCGACTGGATGCTTCCTGTATATGATGGGATCACTATTTTAAGACGGATTCGTAAAAAAAGCGACGTCCCTATTATTATGCTTACTGCTAAAAATTCCACTTCTGACATTAGCTCAGCCCTTGATCAAGGATTAGATGACTATATTACTAAACCATTTGAAATTGAAGAACTTTTTGCTAGAATTCGAGTAATTTTGCGTCGCTTAGAAAAAAGTAACAAACAAAAAGAAAACTCGACAATTTCATTTAACTTTGGACCTTTTAAAATTGATTTGGTTAAACACGAATTCTTCTCTAATGATGAAAAAATCTATTTGACTCCAAAGGAATTTGCTCTAATGACTGAATTAATGCGTGACCCGGAAAAAGTTAAAAGCCGCGATGAATTGCTTGATGTAGTCTGGGGATATGACTTTGTGGGGCAAACTAACACAGTTGATGTCTATATCAGAACTATCCGGAATAAAATAGGTGATCCTAATAAAAAGTTAATTCAGACTGTCCGTGGATTAGGATATTGTTTAAGAAAAGCAAAATAAAATGAAAAAAAACACTACTTCTGCTCAATTAACTCGCCTTTTTGTGGGATTATTTGTAGCGATTTTGCTGTTAGTTAATATTGCTTTCTTGATTATTTCTTCAAGTTATATTTATTACCATGCTAAAAGTCAAAGTGAACAAGTTATTCAAGCCGTAGAAGAAAATTTAGAACCCAAATACGATTGGTCTTCTCTACTTGATGCTTATTTAGCCAAACAAGATGATGATGCAATTATTCTAACTACGCCTACAGGAAAAACCTACTACTCTGAGGATGCACATGAAACTTTTAAAGTAATTGGTCAAAAACGGCACTACCAAAATTTTGTTTTTACCAAAAATCATGTCTATTTTTTAAATCAAGAACGACACCGTGCATATCAAATTCACGTGGCGATAAATGTGAATGAATTGCTTAACTTAATTATCTGGTTATTATTCACGATGCTTGGTATTAATATTGCTGCTATGCTTATCAGTATCCCTTTAATTCGTAAATTGTCATATAGGTGGAGTCGTCCGATTCAAAATATGAATATGGAAATTAAAGATATTCGAAAAAATGGTAAGAAAGATCAAATTACCGTTCCTACTCAACCTCTAGAAATAAAGAACCTAGCTAAATCGTTTAATAACTTATTAGCTTTTCAAAAGAAAGCATTGGAACGTGAACAACAATTTGTTAGTGATGCTTCACATGAATTAAAAACGCCAATTGCCGCTATCCGCGGTCATGTCAATTTAATTAAACGCCGTGGAAAAAGCAATCCAGAAATTATTCCTACTTCATTAAATTATATTGACGTTGAATCAAAGAAATTGGAAACACTAGTAAATGAGCTTCTTACTTTAGGTAGAATAGATCATTATACTAATAATGACCAAAATACAGATTTAGTAAAAATTGTTCAAGAAGTAATTAGTGAAGTACAAACAGTATATCCTCATACTATTCAAGCCAAATTACCCAACCAATTAATTTATTCTATTTCAACAACTGATTTTTATAATATCGTGCATAATCTGATCGAAAATGCTGCTAAATATTCCCCAGAAAATAGCGACATTGACATTATACTGGCAGAAAAAGACAAACATATTATCTTTAAAGTAGCTGATCATGGCATTGGTATTAAATCAGAAAATAAAGATAAGATTTTTGAACGTTTTTATCGTGAAGACAATTCACATTCAAGCAAAATTTCTGGCTCCGGTTTAGGGCTTGCAATTGTACAAACTGAGGTCAACAAATATCATGGTAAAATCGTATTAAAGGATAATACTCCTCAAGGTAGTATATTCATAGTAAGCTTGCCCCAAAAATGAAGAAATCTTCATCTATTTTCTATTAAAATTTAATTTTTTACTATTCTTTCTCCTGTAAGATATATGTATCAAGTAAAGTTAAACGTGATCAAAATAATTTATTCAATGAGAGATATTATGAAAGCTATCAACTTAAAGAAAATCACAATCGCTAGTGCAGCATTAATCGGCCTAGGCACTGCTACTATTACTACTATTAATCAAGCAGAACCTACTACTGTTCAAGCAGCTACCGGCAAAATTAAAGTTTCTCAAAGTTCTGCAGTAAAGAAATTCCAAGCTAAATATAACGCTAAAATCAAATCTATTAATTTAGAAAAAGAAAATGGTCGCTATGTTTATGAAATTGAAGGATTTAGCTCAACTAGAGAATACGAAATGAAAATCAATGCTTCTAGTGGCAAGACTATTTCTTCTCATTCTGAAAAATTAGAAGCCGGTTATAAAAAAGCAGCTTTGAATTTAAAGAAGACTATTTCTCGTTCAACTGCCACAAAAATTGCTCAGAAACGTGTTTCTGGTAGCAAAGCTATCGAATGGAACCTTGAACGTGAAAACTCTAGAAGCGTATGGGAAGTAACCGTTACTAAAAATGGTAAAAAGAGCGACGTGAAAATCAATGCTTTAACTAAAAAGATTATTAGCGTCGAACGTGACTAATAAGAAAGCAGGATCAAAATGAAACTGAAATTAGCTAGTTTAACCTTATTATCCGTAGCACTAATTGCTACTGCTTGTTCTAATAACGATAACAGTACAACACAAAGTAGTCGGACTATTGAAAGTTCTAAAAAAAGTACAGTTACTGAAAAAAGAAGTTCTGTTGCTTCAAACCAAGTACAATCAAGCGTTAATAAAATTAAGCTAAGCCCACAAGAAGCTATCGATAAATTTTATAACCAATTTAACAATAAAAAAATCCATAGTATTGATTTAAAACTTGAAGGCAGCCAATACATCTACGAAATTGAAGGTTTCGACACTACCCATAAATATTCTGCCGAGATTAATGCCGAAACTGGTCATGCCAGCAGTGTTCATTCAGAGAAATTAGAGCATGATGATCAAGATGATCAACAAGAATTAAATCTTAACGGTGTAATCAGCCGTGATGAAGCTAGTACTATTGCTGAAGAGCACGCTAAAGGTACAAGTCGTGAATGGAATCTTGAACAAGAACATGGTAAAACCTACTGGAATGTAGAAGTAGGTGAAAGATACCATAGTTCTGAAGTTAAAATTGATGCTCATAGTAAAAAAGTAATTTCAGTTGAAAATGATGACTAAAAAGCGAGAAATATCTCGCTTTTTTATTTTTCGTATTTTTGCTGCAAATGCAACAAAAATATTTTATTATAAATCAAGGTGAACAAATGAAAGAAGATATTTTACGTCAAATCGCTACCATCGCTAGAGCCCTTGATTCGATCGCCAATATTGAATTCAAGGACATGCAACTCAGTCGTGGACAATATTTATATTTAGCCCGTATTCTAGAAAATCCAGGAATTATTTCAGATCATTTAGCCAATATGTTAAATGTTGATCGTACAACTACCGCTCGCAGTATTAAGAAGCTGGAACAAAACGGTTTAATTACCAAGAAGCAAGATTCTAATAATAAGAAAGTCAAACACTTATTTATTACACAAGAAGGACAAAAATTAGCTAAAAAGATCGAAAAAGAAAATACATACTCTAATGAATTAGTGCTAACTGGATTAAACGAAAATCAACGAAAGGAATTAGCCGCCCTACTTCAACAAGTTGAAGATAATGCCAGTGAAAATTGGCGCTTCGTCAAAAATGGCGGTAAAAGGAATTACTAATGGATTACACAATTAAGCCAATCACAACAGATGATGCGAAAAAACTACAAGAAATTGCTCGTATAATATTTAAAGATACTTTTGATCCATACACTGCACCAGATGATATGGAAAAATTTTTAGATGAAGATTATAAGATTAGTACATTAATTAGCGAAATTGAAAATCCTGATAGTCGCTTTTTCTTCTTAATGAAAGACGATGAAGTTGCTGGATATCTGAAGATTAATGTTGGAAAAGCACAAACTGAACACCTTAAACCTAATTCACTTGAAATAGAGCGAATTTACCTGCTCCCTAGTTTTCAACATCAAGGTTTAGGTAGCGTGCTATTTGATTATGCAGAAGAAATTGCTCGCAAAGAAAATAAAGATTACCTTTTGCTAGGTGTTTACGAAAAAAATATTAATGCACAACATTTTTATAAAAAACGTGGTCTTAAAAAAGTTAGCCAACATACTTTCCAAGTGGGCAGTGATCCGCAAACTGATTGGCTATTGCTTAAAAAATTATAATTAAAAAAGCTGATAATCTTCGTTTAAAACGTTGAATATCAGCTTTTTAATTATAAATATTTTCTACTTCACATAAGCATACTTGTATGACCATTGCGTACCAGCAGTATTGTGAATAATGCCATGAACACGTGGCTTTTGCAAGTAAGCTGTAGTTTGTTGATAAATTGGAGTAATTGCCTGATTGCGGTTCACGATTTTAGCTGCAGAAACTAAATCATTCCAACGGGTTGCCGGATCGTTAGCATCTTGATTACCAGCTTTCTTTACCAAGTTATCATATTCTGCGTTAGACCATTTACCATAATTGTATGAAGTACCAGTCATTGGAATTTGCATAAAAGTCATTGGATCGTTAAAGTCTCCGCCCCAATGTGACAAGTAAATATCGAAGTCACCTTCTTGTGCACGACTTGTAGTTGACTTACCTGGAATATTAGTAATATTAACCTTTAAGCCTTTTAAATCCTTTGTCCATTGTGATTGCAAGTATTGCGTCAATTGATCACTATCTGATTCATCATTAGAAGATAAAACATTGAAAGTTAAATTCTTTTCACCGATTTCCTTCAAGCCTTTTTTCCAGTACTTCTTAGCTAAAGTAGGGTTGTAATCAACTGTATTCTTTACAGCTTGATCTTTAGCAAAATCAGTTCCATTAGTAGGAGTCTTAGCTAAATCTGTAGCTACAAACCCTGTAGGAAGAGTTGAGCCATTACCCAAAACCTTCTTTGTAACAATATCACGGTCGATTGAAAGTGATAATGCTAAGCGAATATTTTTATTGTTTAAAGCCTTACGGTTAGTAGCATTCTTATCCTTGAAATTGTAAAGCAAGAATCTAACTAATGAATATGGATATTGTGTGAAATCTTTGTTAGTTCTTAAATTCTTAACTTGTTCACTTGAAAGTGGAGTCAAATCAAGCTTATCTTGTTGATACATTTGGTAACCAGTATTATTTGACTTCACCACTTGATAGTTAACCTTATCTAATTTAACTACCTTTTTGTCCCAATATTTATTATTTTTCACAAATGACCAAGTGTCATTGGTACCGTTCCAGCCCTTAATCTTGAAGGGACCAGAATAAACTTGATATTGAGCCTTAGTAGCGAACTTTTTCCCATATTTATTAACCACTTTTTCATTTTGTGGTCCAAATAATGGATAAGTCATTAAGACTTTAAAGTAAGCAATTGGCTTGTCCAATTTAACTACAACGGTATTCTTGTTTGGGGCGGAAATTCCTACAGCACTTGGCTTCATCTTACCTTGTGCTACTGCGTCCGCATTCTTCACACCACTGAAGAGGTATGAATATGGGGATGCAGTCTTAGGGTTTAAACTTCTACGCCATGAGTAGACAAAGTCTTGAGCAGTAATTGGATCACCATTTGACCACTTAGCATCCCTCAATTTAAATGTCCATACTTTTCCATCCTTAGAAACAGTTCCGCTCTTTGCTAATCCAGCAGTTGGCTTACCATTTTTACCTAAACGATAGAAACTTTCAAAAACATTACCAGTTTGTCCAAAACCGGTAGACTTACTAATATCAATTGTATCTAGAGGAGCTGTAGTACTTAAATTCAAAGCATTATCAGCTGCTGGTTTTGCACTATTGTTGTTGCCGCAAGCTGCAAGTAATAATCCCATTGAAACCGTGATAATACCTGCCATAACTCCCTTAAACTTCGACATAATTTTTCCTTTCTCTAACAAAACAAAAATGGGATGTACTCCAACGCGGAATACATCCCATTCATAAGAACCACAACTTCTTAACTAGTTAATAAGTAATAGCCTAATAGATGAATTACACATTCGAGCACGACAAATAGATGTTGCTGTAACAACAACATTCATTAGCTTGTAATTGTGCTTGACGTGCTAACATGTAATTCATCCTCCTTCTTACTTTTGATAAGGTTATTCTATCTAGTAAGTTTACATATGTCAATATTTTTACAGAGAAATTTTTTCATGTAATAATATTCTAAGAAAAAGGAAGGGGATATTTATGCAAACTATTGGAATTATCTTAACTTTTGTCGTAGGAATCGAGCATATTGGAATTTGTTTTTTAGAAATTTTTGGTAAACCTGCAACCCAAGCTAAAGCTTTTGATATGGATATCAATTTTGTAAAACAACATGCAGCTAAAATTTCAATGGCCAACCAAGGTATCTACAACGGCATGCTTGGTCTTCTTTTAATTTTAGTTTATTTTGTTTTCAAAGCTCCAGTAGTATTCACAGTTTGGGAATTGTTACTGGCTTTAATTGTCGTTGTAGCTATTTTTGGGGGATTTACTGCAACTAAAAAGATCTTCGTAGTCCAAATGTTGCCAGCTCTTTTAGCATTAATATTTCTTTTAAGTTAAAAATTACAAAAATAAAACAAAAGACGTAATAAATTATAAAGCATATACTGACATAGTGTCACCGACTCATTTATAGATTATAATTTTATATATAATATAATCAATACATAAATAAGCGGTGTATATGAAAAAATTTCTGACATTCATTTTAAGTATTTTTGCCGGCATTGCTATTGGAATTGCTATTTCTCATGCAAATCAAGAGACCCCAAAGACAAGCAACGTTACTGTTCATGTCGGAGATTTTTTAAATAAAACACAGGCAGTTAGTTATTCAACTGATAAATTGCCAACTATTAGAGTTAATCAAGCTAGTGCAATTCGCAAATTTAAATCGTTATACTCTAGCGCAGTGATAAAATCTATTTCATTAACTTTAGATAAAGATATATATGTCTATAACATCATAGGCTTTGATGATCAAAAAGACTGTATGATTCAAGTCGATGCAACTAATAATAAAATCATAGGTCAATCAACTCAAGTTTTGAACTATGATTTTTATAAAGAATCTTATTTAAATTTGAATAAAACAATTTCACGTAGTGAAGCTTCAGAAATTGCTACTAAAGAATTTAATAATGAAACTGCTATATAAAACATGGAAATATGTAGAAGAAGACGAATTTTCTACATATCAGAAAGATATATTTTTCCTTTCTTTGTTTCATTTACTGTCGTCTTCA
>SKEB01000405.1_pt1 | contig 39141 bp, 42 predicted proteins | sample 4826561 | NCBI WGS metagenome assembly SKEB01 (sample SAMN11008820, study PRJNA524170) | human gut metagenome | biome: Human fecal sample; material: Feces; isolation source: fecal sample from pouch patient p17 | host: Homo sapiens | place: Israel: Tel-Aviv | collected 2016-03-29
AGGACATTATGCAGTGAGGCCTGTGCCTCTTTTTTAATGCAAAAAATCCTATTGATAGAATATCATAGAAATCTATCAACATGATTTATCATAGAACCAAAAATTTTATTCATAAATTTCTTCAATGTCGATAACTACAACGTAAGCTTGTGGTGCGCCGCCTTCAGTAGCTACCTTCTTTTGGTAATCATCATCTTCGTGAATATGTGCAGTACCCTTGATACGAACGTTGGTATGAGTTGGAACATCAGCTACAACAACAGCAGCCTTTGAGCCATTCTTCAAGTTTTCGTATGCGTGTGCCTTAGTCTTTTCAAGATAGATTAAGTGACCATCATCAAGAACTCTCATTGATTCCTTAGGACCAACTTGTGGTTCACCATTTTCGTCTACAGTTGAAAGATAAGCTAAATGGGTCTTAAAGAATTCTTGTTGCTTGTCAGTAAGCTTGTTTGAGTCTAATTTTTTCATATGTACTAATTCCTCCTCAAAATATTTACTTGTTGATTTAATTATATAAACATACACTCATAAAATAATTGATATATATCAAGAAAAATAAACTTTTTCTTAATATATATTCTATTTTCTTGTTCATAAAAAGTCTAAGAAAAAGCTTTCAAATAAAAAAATAATGTTGATATTTGATTTTAGAGGAGAAAAAAAGCCATTCTATTCCGCAGAATGGCTTTAAATGATGTGAGAAATTTTACTTTCCATAATTGTTATATATGTTGTTACACAAACTTGCAAGCAAAAAATTTATAAAGTTAGAATATTTCGTTCAAAATAGGTGTCTGATTTTAATTTTTACTGTAGAAATGATTAAATAGTATAGTTAGAGAAATTTTTGATGAAAGAAAGGTATTAAGATGTGGATTAAATTTGCGATGGCGCTGATTCCAATTATTTGGCTAATCATCTCGCTAGGCGTAATGCATATGCCTGCAGCTCGGGCTTGTATAATTGGGCTTGTTTTAACGATTTTATTGGCAATTTTTAGCTTTAAATTGTCCGTACCCAATACGCTGACGGCGGCCTTAGAAGGTATTATCATGGGAATTTGGCCAATTATGTTCGTCATTGTTGCCGCGTTATTTGCGTACAATGTAACTACTGAATCAGGTGGAATGAAGACCATTCAGGATATGCTAGCCACCATTTCTACGGATAAACGAATCATTGTGCTGATTATTGCTTGGGGCTTTGGCGGTTTCCTGGAATCAATTGCTGGCTTTGGTACAGCTGTCGCAATTTCTGCAGGAATTTTAATTTCATTTGGATTAGAGCCAATTCGTGCTTCTGTCATTAGCTTGATAGCAAATACAACAGCTACAGCATATGGTGCAATTGGGTTGCCAATTTTAACTTTAGGTGAAGTAACTAATTTGAATCAAGTATCATTATCTTTCCTTGTTTCATTACAATTATGTATTTTGGTAATACTTGTGCCATTTATCTTGGTAATTTTAACAGGTGGTAGCGTTAAGGCAATTAAAGGTGTGGGTCTCATTACCTTGATGTCAGGATTAGCTATGGCTATTCCCCAGATAATAGCGGCTAGATTTGTTGGTGCGGAACTTCCTGCAATAGCTGGCTCACTTTGTTCTATTGCTGTAACGATTTGGATGACCAGATGGCATGAAGATGAAGAAGAATCAGATGTTGAAAGACCTGATAATAAGGCACTGCTTAAAGCATGCTCAACTTTTATTTTGATCTTTATCTTCGTAATTTTGGCTTCTTCACTTGTGCCACCAGTTAATAATTTATTGAACAAAGCAACCACAAACTTAGTTGTTTATACTGGGAAGAATCCTAATACTCTTTCAATTAGTTGGCTTTCATCCCCAGGAACCTTGATTTTAATCGCTACTCTTATTGGTGGCACGATTCAAGGCGTTAGCTTTAAGCGCATGATGCAAATTTTAGGTAAATCGATCAAGGCCGTGGGTATGACTACCATTACAGTTTGTGCGATTGTCGGTCTTGCCAAGGTTATGGTTTACGCTGGTATGACCGATGCTTTGGCTATGGCTTTGGTTAGCTTGCTTGGTCCGGTTTATCCATTATTTGCGCCACTTATCGGTGCGCTTGGAACATTCCTTACTGGTTCTGCAACTTCTGCCAATGTATTGTTTGGTAACTTGCAGTTGTCGGCTGCGACTGACTTAGGCGTAAACAAGTACTGGGTAGTTGCCTCTAATATGACTGGTGCAACTGCAGGGATGCTTTCACCACAGAATATTGCGGTAGCAACTGGTGCAATTCACCGCGAGGGTGATGAAGGTGAGATACTGAAAGAAACTGTTAAATGGGGCAGTCTGTACTTGGTAGTCTGCTGTGTGTTCTTGTACATTACAGGCTTATTGACAGGTATGATTTAAAAGTAAAAAAGAGATAGTTTCACGTGAAACTATCTCTTTTTTTGCTTAAGCTTTATGCATTTGCCCATAAATCGTATGCACAAGTCCAACTACAGTAAGAACTGTGAAGAATGCAAACGAAGCAAATAACGTACCTTGTGGTGTTTTATCAATTAATGACATCATAAATGGTGATAACGTACAACCAAGATCCATCATGATAAGAATAAAAGTAGTGTCCAAGTTTGACCATTTTGGATCAGCTGATAAATCAATCCATTTGTACAAATATGGTAATACGAAGCCGAAGCCTATGCCTAAAACGATACAGCCAATAATTAGTGCACTAAAAACATGAGCATTACTTACCATATAAAAACCAGCAGCGTTAAGAAAGAGACATAGTGGTCAGATCCATTGTCTAATTCTTTGATAAAGCCAGTTGAAAATCAAGCCACAAGGAATTCCCATGAATCCAATGAGCGCCATCATTAAGGAGGAAGTGCTTTCGCTTCCTAAATGAAAATCAACTATGAAGGATGGTAATTTGTAGGCTAAAGCCATGTAGAAAATAAAAATCAAAAAGATTAAGATACCAATCCAAACAATAGTAAGTGGAAATTTTTGTTTGAAACTAGCATGAGCTACTTCTTTTTGCTTCTTTTTTGGCACTTTAACAAAGTACTGGAAAAGAAATAGAATAGGAAGCGCAAAAGCATAAACTAAAAATACAGCGTGCCAAGATAAGGTAATTAAGTAGCTTATCGCAAGAGCAGCAATAATGTAACCCGAGTTGTTCATGATATTTTGATAACCGAGTAATTTATTTACTTCTTCATTATCATTTCGATAAATGCTCATAATTAAACTAACGGCTAATGAATTGTAGACCCCAACACCGATGACTAACAAAATTCTAGAAATAAAAATTAACTAGAAATTATTAATAAAGATTGGCAAACTACCTACAATCCCACCTAGTCCTAGTCCCAGTAATATGACACGTTTAGGCCCTATTTTGCGAACTAGCCATGGATTAAGCAACAAGCCGAAGATTTCTCCAAAATTTGGAATAGTTGTTAATAATTCAACTTGAACTTTAGGAATTTCCGAAAAAGTTTTTTCCATTAAGGGTAATGCTGGACCGATGATTCCGGGCAGCATGATAAATAAAGAAATTGCTAAAAGTGAAATTTTAAAAATTGGTTGTTGAGCTTCTTCTTCAATATTCATATCTCATCTTTTATTTTTTAATCAAACTTTCAAATTCGGCTAAACGTTTTTCAAATGTCTTAAATGCATCTTCCAAGTAGTCTGGCTTAGTCATATCAACGCCAGCATGCTTCATAATTTCGGTTGGATAGTTACTTGAACCAGCCTTAAGAAAACCAAGATATGCATCCCTATCAGCTTCAGAACCATGAACCACCTTGTTGGCAAGAGCTGTTGCAGCCGCAAATCCTGTTGCATATTGGTAAACGTAAAAGTCGTAGTAGAAGTGCGGAATACGTGACCATTCAAGCGCAATATCGCCGCCTGGCTCAACGCTGTCACCGTAATAATGTTGGTTAAGTTGTCCATAAACTTCATCCAAGATATCAGCAGTAAGTGGTTCACCTTTAGCATCTGCTTCATGAATAAATTGTTCAAACACCGCAAATTGGGTTTGACGGAACAATGTCCCCTTAAATGAATCAAGATAGTAGTTCAAAATAAAGGCGCGTGTCTTAGGATCAGTAATATGATCTAAGAAGTATTCAGTCAAAATATTTTCGTTAGTGGTTGAAGCAATTTCTGCTACGAAAATAGGATAATCCCCGTAAACGTAAGACTGGCTATTGCGAGTGTACCAAGAGTGAACTGAGTGACCAGTTTCGTGAACTAGAGTATATAAGGAGTCAATGTTGTTTTCCCAGTTTAAAAGTTCATATGGATCTGTATCATAAGCACCGCCAGAATATGCACCAGTTACTTTATTCTTTGATTCAACTACATCAATTACGCGATTATTAAAGATATAATCAACACGCTTTAAGTAATCTTCGCCAAGTGGAGCTAAAGCTTTCTTAGCTACTTCTTTTGCTTCTTCAAAATTATATGAAAGAGCAGGCTTACCAGTTAGTGGCACGTACATGTCCCACATTTGTAAATCTTTAAGTCCCAAAATTTTCTTCCGAAGTGCTACATAACGGTGAAGTAAATCAAGATGGGAGTCAACTTCTCGAATCAAAGTGTCGTAAACCTTGGTAGGTACGTTGTTTTCAGCTAAAGCTGCTTCACGAGCTGAATCATACTTGTGAACTTTAGCGTTATAATTGTGCTTCTTTACAACGCCGGAAAGCGTAGAAGCAAGTGAATTTTGGAATTGACCATAGCTTGCATAAAGCGTATCAAAAGCGCCTTTTCTGACATCACGGTTTTGTGATTGGATTAAAAGTGAGTACAAACCGTCAGACAATTGTTCCATATTACCATCGTCATCTTGAACGTAGCCATATTCCATGTCTGAATTAGTTAAAACGTTAAAGGTATTTTCTGAAACGCCCATGGCATCACTGGCATCTGCGATAATTTTTTCCTCTTCAGCAGGTAAAGTGTGGGGACGCTTATTAGTGATTGTCTCAAGATAGTGAGCATAATCGTTTAAACAAGGTTCATCCTTTTTGAATTGTTCAAACTTATCGGCAGGGATACTCAGAATTTCTGGGCTGATAAAACTAGTTACTGCCTCAAATTGGTTAACTAAATTTTGTGCGCGGCTTACATAACCTAAATAGTGAGAATTTGAAGTATCAACATCACTAGACATAGTTGCATAAACGTAAATATTTTCTACTTGACGTTTAACTGCTAAAATTTGGGTCAAACTTTCGTATAAGTCTTTGCCAGATTTAGTAAGGATTTTTTTAAAATCACCTAATTTTTCTACTTCATCTTTTGCATTATCAAAGGCTGCTTCCCAGTCTTCATCTGTCTTAAAAACACGGGTTAAGTCCCATTTTAATTCTTCTGGGACTTCACTTCTTGTTGGAATTGCCATATTTGTTTCCTCCTGAAAAATATTCCATCTTTGTTAAAGATAAATTTCGATGTAGAATTTAACTCAAAAACTAAGTTATTATTAATTATCGATAATTTTATTTTATATAGAGATTAAAAGTGATACAAATAAACTTGTATTAATTTTGAAGGGAAAAGATACAAAGAATGGATCCAAATTCCAAACGTAGAGAAGATTATCGCAAACATTCATCATTAAATCTTCATCGCAATCATGCTTTGGCAGCAGATTCTTCATCTTTTAAAGCCGGTAACATGTTTGTTCGTTTTATTGGGGTAATTACTTTATTAACCGTTTGTTTCGGTGTAGCATGGGCTGCTCATATGTATTTCACAATTAATAGTGCAGTTGATGGTAAAAATAATGGTAATGTTGCGACATCCGCTAAAATTTCGACTAGACAACCAGTTTCAGTATTGATTTTGGGAGTCGATCAAGGAATTGAAGGCCGTCATGACCGAGGTAACTCTGATACCTTGATTTTAGCAACAGCTAATCCGCAAAAAAATAAGGCAACGATGACATCTATTCCACGTGATACATTGGCTGATATTAAAGGCGATCCAGGTGACAAATACTTCATGTTTAGGGTTAACTCAGCTTATGAAATCGGTGGTAGTGAAGCAAGTATGAAAACTGTCTCAAGTATGTTAAACGTACCGATAAACTATTATTTAGAAGTTAACATGAAAGCGCTGCGTAGTTTAGTTAATGCGGTGGGCGGCGTTGATGTAAATGTGCCTTTCGATTTCTCATATGATTGGTGTGATTTCCACAAGGGTAAGCAACACTTGAATGGTCGACACGCAGTTGCTTATGTCCGAATGAGAAAAGAAGATCCGCGAGGTGACTATGGTAGACAACTCCGTCAGCGTCAAGTAATTGAGGCAATTGCTCATAAGGCTATGTCAGTTAATACAATTAGTAACTATCGTAAATTAATTGATATTTTTAACAAATATGTCAAGACTAACTTAACTTTTAACGATATGCTCAGTTTAGCTCTTAACTATCGTGGTTGTATGAGTAATTTAGACAGTGGCTATATTCAAGGTCATGATGCTTGGATTGATGGTTCGTCAATTCAAGTAACCCCAACTGCAGAATTACAAAAAATTTCAAATAAGCTCAGAAAGAATCTGAATTTACCGACTGAAACACTTGATAATGAAGAAACTCGTCAAAATGATTTGAATGATCAAAATAACCATGTAAAATGGGATGATCCTCAGGCATTTACTACTTATCGTATTTATGAACAAAATGCGGATAAGCCAGCGGGTGGTTCAAATTCAGGCTATGGTGAAAATAAAGATACCAATTCAGGTAGTTCAACCACTTCCTCTAGTATGTCGAGTTCATCGGACTCATTAGATAGCTCATCTTCGTCCAGTAGTAAGACTTGGAAATTTCATTGGTAAAAATTAATTACATGAAAAACTTAAAGCAGTAATTAGATTGCTTTAAGTTTTTTTATTTAATTTTTCTAAAAAATAATATGTTATCAATATTACCCATCAGTTTAAACTCAGTTCGTTTGGCTATTGCGATGCTTTTATCGTTTTGCGCATTAATTTTTAAATCAACATATTGTAAATTTAATTCGTTAAAAGCATATTCGCATACCGCTAATACGCTCTGAGTAACAATACCATGTCCCTGATAAGAACTGGACAACCAATAACCGATCTCGGCTTTTTTATTCGGTGTGATGTTATGCAGATCAATCATGCCGCTGGCCTTTTCATTAAATAAAATAGTTAGAGCAATAATTTCTTCTTTTTTCTGAATCTGTTTAATAAAATTAGCCTCAGCTTGAATTGAATTAATGTCATAAGCCCAGGGTAACCATTTGCCTAGGCTTTTTTGATCATGTTTAATAGCTTGATAAAGATCCGTTGCGTGTTCAATTTGCGGTTTAACTAATTCGATTTTTAAATCATTTATTTTAAAATTGATCTTTTTTATTTTCATGAATTTTGTTCTTTCTAGGTGAATTTTTTCATTTAGTAAGTATACTTAGTTCATAATGAAAAATCAGTGTCTAACTTCTGTTGCAAAGCTTACTATTTTTTGGTAAGTTCGTAGCAGTCAAGTCTCAAAGTCAGAAGGGAAAATTATGCAAAAAAAAGAATCTATATTTCCGGTTGTCTATGGCGTAATTTCTGCCATTATTTCCTTTATTGCAGCCATGTTTATTTGCTTACGTAGTTTTAGATTGAACTTACAAGTATCGATTATCGTTGCAGGTATTTTTGCAATTTTCTTCTTCGGCCTGTCTTATTTTAGAGGACATGCATCAGTCGAAATTAAGCGAATTGTTTATAAATATAAGCTGACAGATCAAGAATTAGCCAAAATTACAGGGATGAAAGCTAGCGATTTCCCAATTTATCATGATCGCTTGCAATTAATTTTACCTAAAAGATATTGGCCACGGGTTCTTGATGCACTCCAAAAATACGAAAAAGAGCGCGAGTCGGCAGGGGAGTAATTTAAAAAATGAGTTTATTAACTGTTAAAGATTTAGGTCAGAGTTTTATTGATAAGACCTTATATGAAGATGCTAACTTTGTGTTAAACAAAGAAGACCACATGGGAGTTACCGGACAAAACGGTGTCGGCAAATCTACTTTAATTAAGATTTTGACTGGTGAGATCTTGCCTGATAATGGTCAAGTAAAATGGCAAAACAAAATTGATGTGGGTTATTTAGATCAGTATGCTAAATTAGCACCAGGTGTGACTATCCGCGGCTTTTTGCGTACAGCCTTTGATGATTTATTCAAAAAAGAAAAAGAATTAAATGAGCTTTACACTAAATACGCTGAAACTAGTGATGAAGATCTACTTGAAAAAGCGGGCAAGGTGCAAACTTATCTAGAAGAAAATAATTTCTACGATATTGATACTGAAATTGAACAAGTCGCATCTGGTTTGGGCTTAGCTGACTTAGGCTATGACCATGACGTTTCAAAATTATCAGGTGGTCAACGCTCAAAGATTATTTTGGGTAAATTATTATTACAAAATCCAGATGTTTTAGTATTAGACGAGCCAACCAACTACCTTGATGTGTCACATATTGATTGGCTAGTTGATTATTTGAATAATTTTGAAGGTGCCTTTATCGTTGTCAGTCACGATTACGATTTCTTAGGTAGAATCACTAACTGCATTATCGACATCGACTTTGGTACGATTACGCGTTATACCGGTACTTTAAAGCAAGCGATGCGCCAAAAAGCTGCTAACCGTGAAACTTATCTTAAAGCCTATGCTAACCAGCAACGCAAGATTGCTAAGACTGAAGCATATATTCGTAAGAATAAAGCTGGTACGCGTGCTAAGAGTGCAAAATCGCGTGAAAAGCAATTAGCTAGAATGGACGTTTTAACTCCGCCTAAAAATAATCGTCGGGCCAAGTTCGAATTTCCATATGTAGCGACTGCTTCCAATTTGCTTTTGCAAACGCAAGACTTGGTTATTGGTTATGATCAGGCTTTAGTTAAGTCTGCATTTAACTTCTCAGTTGGCGGTGATGAAAAAGTAGCAATTACCGGTTTCAACGGAATCGGTAAAACTACCCTTCTTAAGACTCTTTTAGGTCAATTAAAGCCGATCTATGGTTCATATGACTTGTCAGTTACTGCTAAGCTTGCTTATTTTAAACAGGATTTAACATGGCCTAACAACAATATGACACCGCTACAATACTTGCAAGAAGAATTTGAACGTAAAAAGCCAAAGGAATTGCGTCAAGCCTTAGCTAGAATGGGATTAACTGCGCAACAAGCAATGAGTCCGTTAAAGGAGCTTTCCGGTGGGGAACAGGAAAAAGTAAAATTAGCTAAAATGCAGTTTGAGCCAGCTAACTTGCTCTTTCTTGATGAACCTACTAACCACTTGGATAAAGATACTAAGGATGCATTGCGCAAGGCGATTATCAATTTTCCAGGCGGAGTAATTATTGTAAGTCACGAACGCGACTTCTTCCGTGGTGACTGGATTGATAAAACAATCGATATTGAAACAATGAATTGAGGATAAAACTATGTCTGATAAGCGGGATGCTCGATTTTATCAAGAGGTATTAGACATTTGTTTAACTGCAGGTCGTCTGATGATTGAAGGCGGAAGCGAAATGTATCGGGTTGAAGATACCATGCTCAGAATTGCTAGAAACGCAGGTATTAATGATCCACGCGTTTTTGCGACACCGACTTGTGTATTTATGAGCCTTGATGGGGGAAAATTATCTCAGATGAAGCAAATTCGTGATCGAAATATCAATTTAGAGTTGGTTGATCGCGTAAATGAATTATCAAGAGAATTTGCTACTAAAAAAATTGATTTATCAGAATTGAAAAATCGTATTATTAAGGTTGCTAATGCACCATCATTTCCAATGTGGATGCAGATAATTGGTGCGGCCGTACTTAGTGCCACCTTGATGGTTTTATTTATGGATGATTATGATTGGGTAGATTTTCCTGGTGCAGCTCTTGTAGGAGCAATTGGCTTTTGGGCATATTATGAATTTAAAAAGTATACTAAAGTTCGATTTTTGTCGGAATTAATCGCTGCAATGATAATGGGGGTCTTGGCACTTGGCTTAAATTATCTTTATCCAAAAATGATTATCGATAATATTCTAATTGGTGCATTGATGACTTTGGTGCCGGGGTTAGCGATGACGAATGCTTTGCGCGACCTTTTTATGGGAGATCTGCTGTCTGGCATCGTTAGAATGTGTGAGGCCTTTTTAAGTGCATTAGCTTTAGGTGGCGGCGTCGGTCTGGTTTTGAAGTTTGTGGGAGGATAAAAATGCCATTTTGGTTAGAAGTTGTAATTAATGTTGCGTTTTCTTATCTAGCTTCAGTTGGCTTTGCTCTAACAATTAATGTGCCGCATCGTGCCTTAAATTTGTCCGGAATTAGTGGGACAGTTGGCTGGATGGCTTATTGGTTTTGTTTTCGTTTAGGTGCTGGTCGAATGGCATCTAATTTAATCGGTGCATTTTTGATTGGAATTTTGGGTTTAGTTTTTGCCAGAATAAAAAAGTGTCCCGTAACAGTGTTTAATATTCCAGCTTTGGTTCCATTGGTGCCAGGGATGCCTGCGTATCAAGCAGTTCGAGCGTTTGTAGCTGGAGATTATATTCAAGGTCAGGAACTAATTTTGCGTGTAGCAATTGTTACAGGCGCAATTGGCTTAGGCTTCTTACTTTCAACCATGTGTACAGAAGCTTTTTATAAGATAAGATATCGTCATTTTAGAAACACAGGACTGTACTTTAAGCGGAAAAAATAGTATAATATCAAGTTGACGAGTCGATTAATTAACGCGAGATGCGTATATTTATGAGATAGAGGACATCCGCCTTAAGTGGCAAGTACGGGAAGTACTGATGTTGGACATACTGATGTGAACAGTTTAATGTCCACATATGCTTTATGCATGTGCCTTGAGTTTTTGTCAATGAATATTGATAAAGATATGAAGAACCAAACAGTAATATATATTGCTGTTTGGTTCTTTTTTTAAAAAACAAGTCTTAAATTTTAGAAAAAATTACGATAAGGTGGAAGCATAATTTATAAGTTAGGGGATAAACAATGGCCGTTTTAGAAATTAAAGATTTGCATGTTGAAGTAAAAGATAAAGAAGAAAATACACAGAAAAAAATTTTAAAAGGTATAAATTTAACTCTTAAAACTGGAGAAATTCACGCAATTATGGGACCCAATGGGACGGGTAAGTCTACTTTATCAGAGACGATTATGGGCAATCCTAAATATCATGTTACGCAAGGCAAAATTCTTTTAAATGGTGAAGATGTCTTACAAATGACAATTGATGAAAGAGCGCGTAAAGGTCTATTTCTTGCTATGCAGTATCCTGCCGAAGTGCCAGGGGTAACTAATGCAGAATTTTTGAGAGCAGCAATTAATGCACGCCGCCCTAAAGATAATCCTATTCCTGTTATGGATTTTCTTGCAGAGTTAGATAAAAATATGGACCTTTTGGATATGAACGAAGCCATGACTGAAAGATACTTGAATGAAGGCTTTTCTGGTGGTGAGAAAAAGCGTAATGAAATTTTACAAATGCTAATGATTAAACCTAGTTTTGGAATTTTGGATGAAATTGATTCTGGTCTTGATATTGATGCTTTACGGGTGGTTTCAAGAGGAGTAAATGCTATGCGTGGTAAAGATTTTGGTGCATTGATGATTACGCACTACCAACGCTTGCTTGATTATATTATTCCTGATGTTGTTCACGTAATGATGGATGGTCGAGTTGTAAAAGATGGTGGTCCTGATTTAGCTAAGCAGCTTGAAAAAGAAGGCTATGCTGGACTACGTGACGAACTTGGTCTTGATATTAAATTAGTTGATGAGGATTAACCATGGAACAACAAGAATTAGTTTCAGTAAGTAGTAGCCATCATGAACCAGAATGGTTCATAAAAAGACGAATAGAATCCTTTAAAAAGATAGATACCCTTCCCTTGCTCCAATTACAAAGATTCAAATATAATACTTGGCCCTTATGTGAAGAAAAAGGTTTACTTTGGCAAGATTCTAGCAAAGATTTATATCAAGAAACATCTAAAGCTGATTTTAAAATTGTGCAATTAGGGCAAACAACTCTTGAAGTTAAGATTCCAGCTGAATTGAAAGCAAAGGGTGTCATTTTAACAGATATTTTTACTGCACTAGTAGAATATCCTGAAATAACTAAAAAATATTTGTATTCAGTATTGGATCCTAATACTGAAAGAGATCTTGCATATAATGCAGCATTTATGAACAGTGGGATTTTTCTGTATGTTCCTAAAAATTTAGAGTTAAAGAAGCCGATTGAAGTTGAGATTATTCAAGATAGTACTTCTAAAAATGCTTTGGTTTCACATATTGTTTTGGTAGCCGGTGAGAATAGTAATTTAAAGTTTTTAGAGCATTTATCTACGATTGGCGAAGAGCATAATTCAGCTAACCTAGTGGTTGAAATAGTTGCCTTAAGCGGTAGTCATATTGAATTTTCATCAATTGATGAAATGAGTAGAGAAACAACACTTTACTTTAATCGCCGAGCAAATTTGGGATCTGATGCACATATTGAATGGAATATGGCGCTTCTTAATGGATGTAATACTGTTGGAGATGTTACATCTGAATTATTAGGAGAAGGAAGTTATGCTTATTCTAAGGTAATTGCTGTAACGACTAACGATCAACAAGTGGCAATTAATAATCAAGTTATCAATCGTGGCCCGCATACTACTGGTCTGATTAATCAAAGAGGAGTTTTACTAGAAGATTCTAAGCTCATATTAAATGGAATAGGACAAATTATTCATGGTGCTCATGGCTCAAAGGCAGATCAAGAGAATCGAGTATTGATGATGTCAGATAAGGCCCAAGGGGATGCTAATCCTTTACTTTTAATTGATGAAAATGATGTTATTGCCGCACATGCAGCTAGCGTTGGTCCAGTAGATCCTATCCAAATGAACTACTTAATGACTCGAGGTATCCCCTATGTTCAAGCTGAAAGAATGGTAATTCATGGTTTCCTAGATGCAGTTTTAGGAGCGATTCCTAAGGGGAAAGTTAGGGAAAGAATGCTTGAAATTTTAGAAAGAAAATTAATTGATGGACAAAAGAAATATTACGGAAGTCAGAAATGATTTTCCAATTTTGAATAGAAAAATCAATAATTCGAATTTAGTATATTTGGATAATGCTGCTACAACGCAAATGGCGTTACCAATTAGCAAAAAAATGATGAATTTTTGGCAAAATGATTATGCCAATGTTCATCGAAGTGTAGATACCTTGGGATTTGAGGCAACTACAGCTTATGAAAATGCTAGAGAAAAAGTGGGTCGATTTATTAATACCCAAAGTAGTAAAGAGATAGTTTTTACAAGTGGAGCGACAGACAGCCTTAACTTAGTGGCTTATTGCTTAGGAAATAATATTAATGCGGGGGATGAAATTTTATTATCAGTTATGGAACATCACTCTAATTTACTTCCTTGGCAAATTGTCGCTTCTCAAAAGGGCGCAAGATTAAAATTTGTTAACATCACGCCTGAAGGTAATTTAGATCTAAATGATTTTCAAAACAAATTAACTGATCAAACAAAGATTGTCGCTATCACGCATGTATCAAATGTTTTAGGGACAATTAATCCAATTAAACAAATTGTAAGTCTTGCCCATGAAAAAAATGCTTTAGTAGTCGTAGATGGTGCACAAGCGGTAGGTCATTTTCCAGTAGATGTTCAAAATTTACAAGTTGATTTTTATGCTTTTTCTGGCCATAAAATGCTTGGTCCTAGTGGGATTGGGGTTTTATATGGTAAAGAAAATCTGCTTAAAAAAATACCACCTTATCGAGTAGGTGGTGAAATGATTAGCAATGTCACTCTCGAATCTGCTACTTGGGCTGATATACCACAAAAATTTGAGGCGGGTACACCCAATATTTTAGGAGCAATTGGCTTAGGATATGCTATCGATTATCTCAATTCAATTGGTTTAGATCAGATTGTAGCCCATGAGCAGGCATTACTGGAGTACTTATTAAAGGCATTAAAAAAGATGCCAGAAATTAAAGTATACGGTCCTACAAGCAGAAGCGGAGTTGTGTCTTTTAATTTAAAAAATGTCCATCCGCATGATTTAGCGACTGCCTTGGATCAAGAGGGAATAGAAATAAGAGCTGGCCATCACTGTACCCAACCGTTAATAAAAGTACTTGGAGAAGAATCGGTTGCACGAGCAAGTCTACAAGTTTATAACAATAAATCAGATTTAGAAAAATTTATACAAGCAATTAAAGATACAGAGGTATTTTATGGGATTAGATAAATTACGTTTGCTCTATCAAACAGAAGTTTTAGATTATGATAATAATCCGCGTAATAAATCCGCTATGATAAATCCTACTGCTTTTGAAGTAGTGCATAATCCCAGTTGTGGAGACACAGTTACTGTTTTTGTTAAATTAGTTGGTAATAAAATTGAAGATGTTTCTTTCACAGGAACCGGTTGTACTATTAGTCAGGCATCTGCAAGTATGATGACAGTAGCGGTTAAAGGAAAAACAAAAGATGAAGCGTTAAAGATGGCTAAAATTTTTTCTGATATGGCCATGGGAAAGAAACATTTAGATAAAGAGTTGACGCTTTTAGGTGATGCAGCTATTTTAACTCAAGTTATGCAATTTCCAACTAGAATAAAATGTGCCACGATTTCTTGGTGGGCATTAAGCCAAGCATTATTGAAGAAAGGAAAAGTCAATGACTAGAGCAGAGGATATTGTTAAAGATGAAGACTATAAATATGGTTTTCATGATGATATTAAGCCAGAATTTTCAACGGGACGTGGATTAACAGAAGAGGTAATTCGTCAGATATCTGCAGAAAAACAAGAGCCTAAATGGATGCTGGATTATAGGTTGAACGCTTATCAAATTTATAAAAAAATGCCAATGCCGAATTTCGGTCCAGATCTATCAGAATTAAATTTAGACGATATGCTATATTATCAAAAATATACCAAAAAGAAGTATCGTGACTGGGCTGATGTGCCAGACGAAATTAAAGAAACTTTTGATAGACTGGGTGTACCAGAGGCAGAAAGAAAATATTTGGCAGGATCTGGTGCGCAGTATGAATCAGAGATGGTTTATCATAACATGAAAGAAGAGCTAGATAAGCAAGGCATCATTTTTACTGATACTGATACAGCTTTAAAAAAATATCCCAGCTTATTTAAAAAATATTTTGGCAAACTGGTTAAACCAACCGATAATAAATTCGCTGCTTTGAATTGTGCTGTTTGGTCAGGAGGATCATTTATTTATGTTCCTAAAGGTGTACAAATTAAGACGCCAATTCAAGCTTACTTTAGATTAAATGCTGAAAATTCAGGGCAATTTGAACGAACCTTAATAATTGTAGATGAAGATGCAAGTCTTGATTATGTTGAGGGATGTACAGCTCCGCAATATTCTTCTGATTCACTTCATGCAGCAGGTGTAGAAGTAAATGTTTTAAAGAATGCTTATTGCCGTTATACTACAATTCAAAATTGGTCTGATAATGTTTATAGCTTAGAAACTAAAAAAGCCATTGCAGCAGAACATGCCACAATGGAATGGGTTGATGGTAATCTGGGAGCAAAGGTAACAATGAAATATCCAAGCGTTTATTTAAATGGTGAAGGCGCACGTGGAACGATGCTTTCAATCGCTGTTGCCCATGGCGGGATACACCAAGATTCTGGTTCACGAATGCTGCATAATGCTCCTAATACTTCAAGCTCTATTGTCTCAAAATCAATTGCTAAAGGTGGAGGTTCCACTGATTATCGAGGTACTGTTAAATTTGCCAAAAATTCAAGTGGATCGAAGGCGCACGTTGAATGCGATACGATTATCATGGACGATATGTCTTCTTCTGATACCATTCCTACAAATTCAATTGAAAACTCTAATGTTGCTATGGAACATGAGGCAACTGTATCAAAAATTTCTGAAGAAGAGCTGTATTATTTGCAAAGCCGTGGGATTCCAGAAAGAAAAGCCACTGAAATGATCATTATGGGATTTGTTGAACCATTTACTAAGCAATTACCAATGGAATATGCAGTTGAGTTAAATCGTTTAATTAGTTTCCAAATGGAGGGAGCAATTGGATGATTGAAGAAAAAATGAGCGATAAAGAAAAGGAAATTTATAACGCTTTAAAAACAGTAATAGATCCTGAATTAAACGTAAACTTAGTAGATTTAGGGATCATTTATGATATTCAGGTTGAAGATAAGACTGCAATAATCAAAATGACTTTAACAATTATGGGTTGTCCGCTAACTGAGCTTTTGAATAAAGAGATCACTACCGCAGTCACTTCTGTTTCTCAAATTGAAAAGTGCAAAATCAACTTAGTTTGGTATCCTCAATGGACTCCAGATAAGATGAGTCGTGCAGCTAGACTTATCTTAGGAATACATTGATATTTTTACTTAATGTATAATGCTTGTTTGCCTTGTTGATTATAGCTATTTTCAAGATTATTCCAATTGACAGCTTGATTTTTAATACCATAAGGATTGTTTAAATAAACAATCCTTTTTTTCTTGTCATAACCAGTAATTACGCAGGCATGAGAAGATGGAGTTATATTTACTTTTCCGGTGTTAGTTTCCCAAGTTTGCATATTATTAACACGATTAAAAGTAGTGGTAGTAATAATCAAAACCGGATGCCCATCTGATACGAGCTTTAATATACTTAAAAAATCGCTCCCTGTTGCATTTTGAATACGGTTGGTATATTTACGTGCAACGTTATAAAGCGGCCCATTATAAACACACCATCCTGCATTTTCAATGGACATATAACCAACAAATCCTTGATTTGGATTACCTCTATATTTACCATTATTGGTAAAGGAACTGACATGCTGGATATTTTGAGCTAATTCATTTTTAGTTACTCTAATGCCATAATAATTCATTAGCATTGATAAACTAGTTACTTCACAACCGTTAGGTAAATCTGGCATTTGGTTTTCAATGGGTACATTTAACTTCTGTTCTTCTTTCATTGAAATCCAGTTAAATTCATTATCAATTTTATTTTTAACTAGGATATAAGTTAAGCCCATAACGAGGATTAAAACTGCAGGAATGATTATATATAAATATTTGTAATTAGTTTTTTTGTGTTTCATGTTGTTCATTTTAGCAAATAAAAATATTAAAGTAAGATTTTAGTATCTAAAAAGATGACAAAAAATTTTTTTGTAGTATGTTTGTAATAGATTAACCAAGAAAAAGGACAATTTATTTTGAAGATTAATTTAAAAGATTTAAATGATAAAATTGAAAATCAAGATTACATCCAAGATCTTGAGACAGTTAAATATGCTGATATAAGTAAATCTAAAAGCAAAATCAAACCATATGCAGAAAAGATGATTAAAGAAGTTTTGGCTGCATATAAGCATGATTCACTGGTACAAACCCAGTTAGCAGTAACTGGTCAGCGTCCAGTTACCTTTGCATTAGAGACCAATATTATTAACTTGCCTTATGCTAATTATAAGAAAATTGCTAATTTCTTTGAAGAAGGTCAAGAATATCCGATCAATGTTTATTTTGAGACACGATCAGAATATGTGAATGTATCTGGCTTTAGAATTGATCAACTTGCTAGCGAAGAAGAAGTTGAAAAAGATAGCAGTGCAATTGTTGATAAGTTAGTTGAAGCAATTATTGAAAAATTGACCGTAGTCCGTGAATATAAAAAGCCTGAAAAAATTAAAACTGAAAGTAAGGAAAAGACGACAACTACTAAAAAGAAAACGACAACTAAGAAGTAAAAAATAACCGCTGGCTTAGCCAACGGTTATTTTTTACTTAATTTCTTTGAATTTATTTAAGCTGTGATCATTAGTGTAGTAGAAGAAATCTTCAAATACTACACTCTGTCCTGCAGAAAGATCATGAACAATTTTACGGACATTTTTAACATCTTGATTAGTACCACTAAATTCTAACGGATAAAGAATGGGTACTTTTAAAGTTGCCGCGATCTTTTTAGCAGTTTGAGCAAAAAGGTCGTTAAAGTTTCGATTGCCACAACCTATAATTCCAATGATATTTTTCTTATTATCTTTATACGTCAAAAAATCAACAACGGAATCCATCATAAAGTCCTGATATGAAGGGACAATTAAAATATATTTTTGCCCCATGTCATACTTAGGGTTGGCATCGCTGATTTGATGGGCTTTTAATTGTGTTTTATCAATAAAACGTTCAGTTTGCCCAGTTATTGAATAAAATGCTATTGCTACCATATTTTTCCCTAATAAATCTGGTGTACTTAACTATATCCTCTCACCCTAAGCCCAAGTATTCAATATATATACTATTCAATTTTTTAAATTTTTCACCTATAATAAATTAAAAGGAGGCTGCTTATGTTTAGCTGGAATATTATTGGGATCCTAATATGGGTCGCTATCATTCTTTATTTAGTCTTTATCATCCAAAACATTCGTAAACGTCGAATTAAGATGATTATTAAACAACATAAACGCTTTAGTTGGCCTAACTTTTTACTTAATGCAATTGAAATTGTCATTTTATTAGTTGCTGCTGGTTGGATGTTTAATCAGACCTTTATGGATAATCCGGATTTAGAAGATGCCAATCGCATTACTTCAACGGTTAAATATGATCCGTTAATTATGAATACTGGGACTGGTAATTCTAGTTATGTGACAATTAATTCAGCTAAGAAGAAATATGGTTCACAGACTTATACTTTTTATCGAGCAGGAAGTAAAATAACTGCGTCAAGCGATTATGCGTCAATTGCATATGGAAACACTTCTTTAGATGTTAATGCTGAGAAAATCCCGTATGTTAAAAAAGAATTGGCGAAGATGGACAAGAAATACCAACGTGCTTATGTTGCTGTTTATACAGCTAAATATAAGAAAAATTGGCAAAATGGAATAGGGATGCATGCAGGGCATTTAGCTACGCGCTATTACTTGATTCGCATTCCAGATGCAAGTTTTATTAAACAGAAGTAAAAAAATAACTGACTAGTGTCAGTTATTTTTTGTTATTCCGTCTTTTTTCGAGTAACTTCGCTAAGCAAACTTCCTTCAGCAAAAGCCAAGATAAAGCTGGCAGTTAAGAAGTCCATGACATTGCCTGATAAAAATGCTGCAAAGAGCATGAAAGCAATTGACAAAAGCATTGAGCTGATTAAATATGTACGTTTTTGTTTATTTATTAACCACTTAATTGCGGCATAGAGTAGGATAACTACATATAGCCCAATGAAGAGTAACATACCTAGCCACCCCAGTGAATAGACCTGGCTAGTGAAATCGCGCTCTAAGTTAAAGATATTAGTTTCTCGAGTATAGGAAATACCGAAAACTTTATCTAATTTATTGTTGTTGGTCTTAAGTACTTGATCCAGCATGGCCTTTTCAACGTGACGGTTTTCCATTCTAGAAGTGCCTGGCTCATTCATGATCTTAAGCCAGAATTCTGGATCATATTTATAAGGGTAGCTCTTAGTGACAAATTTTTTGTTTAAAGCATAATCTTGATAATGCTTTTCGATAAAGTCAGTTAAAAATTCTTTGCGCTTTTGTCCAGTAGGATACTTCTTTAATCCTTGAGCTAATTCTTGTTTAGCTTGGGTTAAACTATTGTCGGATTGTTGAGCTAGATATTTTTCGTAATTGTAACGCTGAATTGCTGGGCCAAAAGGAATGATCGCAATTGTGCCGGCTTCCATTAAAAGAGCAACGAGGACAGCTTTCCTATTTTTGGGAACATCTTTAACAATAAATAGATGAAAGACATAAAGCAAAATACCGATAATAATGCCACCGATTAAGCCGATCAAGGCAACTTTGGTTCCAAGTTCAATCATGGCTAAAGCTTGAATAATATTTAGTGTGACAATCCTCCAGTTGAAGTGACTGAACATGAAATAGAGCATTAAAGGCATGAGCATGAAAAGAACTGCCGATACCATATTCGTAAAGTTGAAGAAACCTTTCGAAGCCATGTGCGAATAGCCAATGTTGGGGTTAACGAACCATTCAAAGATATTGGCACTAATAAAGCCGGTTTCGTAACTTCTGAGTGAAATGACGAATAAGTTACTAATCACGATGGTGAACGAGAATAGACCGCTAATGCCTGAAATTACCTGTCTAAATTGTTTGTGAGTAAAATTCAATTCTTTGGTAAAGAAAATTACCATTAGCGGCATAAGCATTCTAATCAGGTAAAATACTTCGCTAACAGTAGAGTAGTTGTAATCGCTTGGATTAACGCTGTTGAAATGTCTGACATGGATTAAGTGCAAGAGCGAGTAAATAATCAAAAGAGCCAGATAAACGATTAGCCACTTTTCTTGGCCTAATTTTTGCCAGTTTTGCTTTTGGCTAAAAAACATGCAAAAAATTACAAAAACAGCTAAAATCCTAATAATTGTTGGCAGAGTAAATGGCAAAATATTGGCTAATTTACCATTGTAGAACCAATAAAGGTCGAGAAATGGCTGAATAAGAATGAACCAATACAAGACAGTTCTAGTTTTTTCTTTCATACTTTTTCCTTCTTTATACTTTGTATCTTTTTTATTTTAGGCAAAAAAAATATCCTGCGCAAATACGTAGGATACTAAGCAATTAGAAAATTATTTTTCTTCTTTTGAAGAATTGTCTTTCTTCTTAGCGATCTTTTCAACCTTAACTTCGTTAGTTGAAGCAGTCTTACTATTTTTAGCGGCGCGAGCAGCCTTTAAGTTCTTGAAGTTAACAACGATTTTGTTGTTCAAGTCACTAACGGCGGTGGTATCAACCGGATCGTATGAAGTAATTGCTAAAAGAGCAGAGTTTTCATAAATTTTTTCTACTTTACCTTGGAATGGCTTCTTAAGTTCTTCTTCTGACTTAGCACCAACAATAGCGCCAACTTTTACATCTGCTTTTTTCATAGGCTTATCTTCCTTTCTCGATAATCACGATAAAAAGTCTTAGTCTTTCTAAACAGAAGCATGTTAATATAGATGAGCAATATTTTCAAGTGGGGGACTTTCTTTTGAAAAAAATAATTCTGATCGCGGGGCCAAGTGGTGCTGGTAAGACGACTATTTCTGATTATTTAAATGAAAAATATGGCATTCCGCGCGTATTGACACATACGACGCGACCGATGCGAGCTGGAGAAAAGCAAGGTGTTTCATATCATTTTGAAACAGATGAAACTTTTAACCAGCTCCATTTCTTTGAACATATTACTTATGGTTCATATCAATACGGCTCAAGTCGTGAAGCATTAAATCTCGCTTGGAAAAAGAACGACTTAGTCTCATTAATTGTTGATATCAAAGGAATCTATTCTTACATTAATCAGTTGAAAGATAAGGTATATTTTTTATACATTACTACTTCAACTAAAGAAGAATTAAAAGAGCGTTTGTTAAAGCGAGGAGATGATCCTGCCAAAATCAAGGAAAGGCTTAGTGGCAGTGAGTTAAACGCATTACCGGAGGACTTAAAGCCTTACGCTCATGTATTAGTTAATGATGATCTATCTAAGACTAAGAATACGCTAGACAAGCTGGTAGCAAGCTTTCATTAATCTCTACAAAGTGTTCTTTTTTACAGATTGTTTTTTTGTTGGAACTGTTTTTTAACGTGATGGTAGTTTTTTTGACACAGTTATGTAACATTCGAAAGATACTATATAAAACGTCAATTGAATTTGGCATTAATTAAGAAATTAAAACGAATAAATAAAAAACAAGAAAACAGTTTTTAAAGGAGACAATTAATTTTGAGTTTCAAACGTACTTTGGTTAAATATACAGCAGCTTTATCAATTTTCTTTACAGGTCTTTCAGCAATTAGCGTTCCAGCAACTGTTCACGCTGACGATGTTGAAAATACCACTACTATTGACATCAACAACTCAGCTTCATCTATTGAAACCAGTACACCTGAATCAAATTCAGTAAATAAGGTTTCATCTACAACCCAAAAGCGTAACGCTATTGTTAAGCTTGCTAAGAAGCAAGTTGGTAAGCCTTACGTTTGGGGTGCTACTGGCCCTTACGGATTCGACTGCTCAGGCTTAACTACTTATGTTTACAAGAATGCAGCTAACAAGACTTTACCAAGAACTACTTACGGTCAAATTACTATCGGTAAGTCAGTATCAGTTTCAACTAAGTCTCTTAAGAAAGGTGACTTATTGTTCTGGGGTAACTCACACGTAGGTATCTACATTGGTAACGGTAAGTTTGTTCACGCTCCAGCTCCAGGTCAAAATGTTAAGACTCAAACTTTAGCATCATTCTACCCATCAGCTGCTAAGCGTGTTATCGGTTAATTCATCTTTTAAAAACAAAAAATACATATATCTGAGAAAGAAAGTTAGAAAAAAGATTTCTAGCTCTCTTTTTACTTTTTCTTAGCATAGTGGACAATTCTACAACAGAAATGTGAAAAGGATAACTATTTTTATTAAATTAGTATTACCTTTGTAACTATTTTGTAACATAAGGCAACTATTATAGACATTGTTGGATGTGTTAAATAATTTTTAAGATTTTAAATTATATTAAGTTTAATAGAATTTTCGTTACCGCAGAAATCTAGTTTTGTGTTATAGATACAGGAGTACTTAATGAATATTAAGAACAATTTCGTAAAAGTTACTGCAGCTGCTGCTTTAACTATAACTGGTGTGGCTGCAGTAAATGCTGTTCAATCAGATTCAACTACTGCTAATGTTCAAGCTGCCACAATTAAAGTTACAATTAATTATGTTCCAGGATATGGTGTTAACATCTGGGACAACTACAATGGCGGTCACTTCACAGGCCAACGTGCACAACACGGTACCACTTGGGAAGTGTTAGAGCAAAAGTTTGATTCAAAGGGCCGTAATTGGTACAAGATTGGGGAAAATAAATGGATTTTAGCACAATATGCTACAACTGATGCCAGTGCTGCATCAACTAAGGCAGCAAATGCAGCTAATAAGACCAAGAAGGTTAAGAAGTCAGTTCAAGCAACTGGGGATGCATCATCAGTTATCACTTTAGCTTCTGCTCAAGTTGGTAAGCCTTATGTTTATGGTGCTCAAGGTACAGATAGTTTTGACTGTTCAGGTCTTACTTCATATGTTTACTCAAAAGCAGCCGGTGTTAATATTGGTAGAACCACTTATGATCAAGTAAAGCAAGGTACTACCGTTTCAATGAATAACCTTCAACCAGGTGATTTACTCTTCTGGGGTTCAGCAAGTGCTCCTTACCACGTGGGTATCTATGTCGGTAACAATCAATATATTCATGCAGCTACTCCTGGACAAGGTGTAGTTAAGCAAACTATCAGCACTTATTTCTACCCAAGTGTTGCTAAACGTATTTTGAATTAAAATCAATAGAAATAAAGTTAAAGGCACCTCACAATTCGTGATGTGTCTTTTTTAATGATACCTAGTTATTTGCGCTTTTTTATAGCACATGTGATAATGGAGTCATTAATGAGAGTAATAGTGGGATTGATTTCGCTACCAAGAGGATTGGATTATGTCAAAGCACAAATTATTTAAATTGGGAGCGGCTGCAGTGCTTTCTGTTACAGGCGTTTCTACAATAACATCACTTAAAACTGTCCGTGCAGCAAACTTTACTGCCATTAAACGAGTAAAGATTAGTTATTTACCTGGTAAAAGTTTGAATATTTGGACAAATTATGAAAATGGTAAATTTATGGGCTATCGTGCTAAAGATGGCTCTGTTTGGAATGTAGCTGCGACAGCTGTCGATAGTAAGGGTAATCTATGGTATAAAGTAGGGACGCGTGAATGGATTGAAGCGCGTTATACCGTTGATGTCAATGAAGCAACTGAATCTACTAAGACAGCTACGAAGAAAAAGACATCGGTAGCTACTTTAGCTAATAAAGTTAAGAAAACAACTACGAATGTTAATAAAAAAATTTCTGCCGCATTAAAAGATAATAATACAAATAAGACTAAAGAAGAAAAAGTTAAAAAGGCTAATCAAATCGTTAATGAGACAGTTAATAAGAATGAAGAAAATAAAAATTCTTCAATGCAAGCTTCAAGTAAAGCTGCTTCAATCGTAGCCCTTGCTAAAGAGCAGGTAGGTAAGCCCTATGTTTGGGCAGCTGCGGGACCTGATAAATTTGACTGTTCTGGCTTAGTTCAATATGTTTACCAACATGCTGCAGGAATTAATTTACCTCGTACTACTTATGATCAGGTTAAAGTAGGACAAACAGTTCCACTTAACCAACTTCAAGCAGGGGATTTGGTATTTTGGGGTTCTGAGACCGCTCCATATCACGTTGCAATTTATATTGGTAATAATCAATATGTCAATGCGGCTACTCCTGAACAAGGAACCATTTTGCAAAACGTATCTAGTTATAATGAGCCTACAATTGCTAAGAGAATATTATAATATGAAAAGGAAAGCTGAAAGTTCAGCTTCCTTTTTTATTTACTCTTTTAAATAACAAAAAATCTAAAATTTAATAATTCACTAAACAACCGGCTTTAAAGCGTTTTTCTAATTACATAACTATTGTTTTAAAAACTGAAAATAGTATACTCGAGTATATCAAGTGAATGAGGAGACGATGCGAAATGTTATCTAAAAACAACTTTAATGAGAAACTTAGGCAAATGAACAATCAAAAAGCTCATTTTTCAATTCGTAAATTAACTATTGGTGCTGCTTCAGTATTAATAGGGATCACTTTTATGGGAATTAACGGTCAAACAGTAAACGCTGATGAAATGACTGGTAATACTCAACCTGAAGCAACGCAAGTTTCAACGGATAAATCTACTGATACCACTACCACTCAACAAAATGATTCAGATAGTAGTACTCAAAAGAATACTGCTCAAACAGTAGAAGTTCCTCGAAATAGTAAACAAGATAATACAGGAGAAACTTCTCAATCAACTACAGATAAAAAAGATACACAAGTTCAAAAAACAGAATCTAGTGAAGCAAAGGCTGATACTACTCAAAGTCAAGTACAACCGGCTGCTAACCAAACTCAAAAATCAGCTGACCAAAATGTAGAAAAGACACAATCACCAGCTGCTGGCAATACTACTCAACCTGAAACACAAAATGACAGCAAATATAACGTTGCTGACTGGGATGGTAGTCTCAATGATGAAACTCACGAGTACACCTTAAATAAATACAATGGTAGTGATAAAGAAAATATCTACATTCCAAATACAGAAGATTTTATCAAGGCTGGAAAGATTACAGATATCGACAAAGTTTTCATTACTAAGGATTTAATTCAAAACATTACTAAAAATGGCGCAACCAGTATTGTGATTGATGATCAAGGCAGTGAAGATAAAAATAAAGTCTATGCTAAAGGAGACTGGAGCAATGCTTTTGCTGGCTCTACCAAATTAAAGAGTGTCGATTTAAGTCATTTAGATACAAGCCAAGTTACTAGTATGGCTGGTGCATTTAATGGTGATACTGGCTTAAATGATGCTAACTTAAGTGGTTGGAATATTCAAAATATGACTAACTTGTCCTCATTATTTTATGGTGCAAATAATTTGTACAATGTGGACATGAGTGGTTGGAATTTTATTAACAATCCTAATACAAATAGCATGTTTTCATATGCAGACTACAATTTAAAGAGTGTAAATCTTAAAAATGCTAAAAATGTTACTGATGATATATTAAGAATTTACGCTAGAGCAATTAAGAACTCTAACGCAACCACTGCTGACCTAAGTGATATCAATTTATCACCAAATGTTACTAGTTTACATGGCTTGTTTTCTAACATGCCTGACCTTAAGAACGTTAACTTAAGCGGTCTTGATATTAGTCATATTACAGATATGGGTGGCATGTTTTCTGGAGATAGTAATCTAGAAAGTTTAGATTTAAGCGGCTTGGATTTAAGTAAAGTAACCAACACCAATAATATGTTTGACTGGGTTGGTGGAAAGATAAAGAGTGTAAACATTACTAACACTAAGAGTATTCCACGTAGCATCTTAGATATATATCTAAAAGCACTCAGCAATACAGGTACAACGACTGTTGATCTGAGCGGTATTAATCTTTCACCAAATGTTACTAGCTTACATGGTTTATTTGCTAACATGCCTAACCTTGGGAGCGTTAACTTAAGCGGTCTTGATATTAGCCATATTACAGATATGGGCGGTATGTTCTTTAATGATACTTCATTGAAGAGTGTTAACTTATCTGGTCTTAACTTAGAAAAAGTAAAAGATCTTAGCACAATGTTTTACGGTGCGAATAACTTGGAAAATGTTGATTTTAGTGATACAAAGTTTGCACCAGATGCTAATACAAACGTAATGTTTGCTTTTGCAGATACTAAATTACAAAACGTAAATATTAATGGTGCTAAAAATATTACCCGTGAAGTTTTAGATGCCGTTATTAGAGCAGCTAAGAATTCCAAAGCAACTACTCTTGATTTAAGCGGCGTTAGCTTTTCACCAAGTATTACCAGTTTTAATAATCTATTCTCCAATATGCCGAATATTGAAAGTATAGATCTAACTGGCTGGGACACTAGTCATATTACCGATATGAGTTACATGTTCTTTAATGATCCAAAGCTTAAAATCATTAAATGACTTGAAGATTTCAATACCTCAAATGTAACTAATATGGCTTACATGTTTGCTACTTTTAACAATCCGACAACAGATAATTATGATCCAAAAGGTCTTGAGAGCTTAGGACATTTGACTAAGCTTGATTTAAGCAATTGGGATACTTCCAATGTAACTAATATGTTATATATGTTTGGCGGACAGACTAATTTAACTAGTTTGGGTGACCTTTCTAAGTGGAATACTAGCAAGGTAACTAATATGGCCTACATGTTCTATGACTTAGAAAATATAGATGACAGTGAATTAGATCTAACCGGTTGGGATACTTTCAATGTAACTGACATGAGCTACATGTTTACCAATGACAAGAACCTTGAAAAATTAGATCTTTCTAAATGGGATGTAAGTAGTGTTGGGTTAAAGAATACTGAACAAAACTACAGTCTGGCAATGATGTTTGCGGGTGATACTTCATTAACTACTGTTGGTGATATTTCTCATTGGAATACAAAGAATGTTCATGATACTCGTCAAATGTTCTACAATACTCCTAAGTTAACTAACATTGACTTGAGTGGCTGGAATACAAGTAAATTATAAATTGCTGAAGGGATGTTCGATGCCTCCGGCGCTAAGCAAATTAACATAGATAACTGGGATTTAAGTAATATTAAACGAATTACTCCAGCCGGGTATATTGAAGGTAAGGCTGGTGTAGGAGTGCTTCGCGGCGTTGAGAATATGTTTAAGAACTTAACCAATCCAGCTGTCATCTCAATGAATAATGTCATATTACCAGATGCTAGAAATGCCTTTGAAATTAATGATTTTGAAGGAAATAAAGCAATTGTAGTAATTGCTAATGGTCAAAATGGTGAAGCACTTCAAGACTTGCTTAAGATTAATAATCAAACTTGGACTGATAAATCTGGCAACACTATAACTGATCGTCAAAATTCAGATTATGTAACTTATGTTAGAGCTGATGATAATTCTAACCAAATTGGCCAACGCGGATTGAATTTCATCTTTACTAACTTAGATGACTTGCACCAATACTTCAATCAAGTAACTAATGCAGATAATGTTAAAAACGATATTGGCGAATTGAGTCATGATTGGGATGCTCAGCAAGATACTGATAATAATATTGTTAAAATCACATTGCGTTTGTCTCCGGCTAGTTCATATGATCCATATAGTGAAAATATCCATGCTGAAAAAGATGGCAATATTTTAGCAGATTTAATGACCAGCAAATATCAATTACACATTGTTGCTCCAACTAAGACTACTGAAACTAAGAAGCCAACCAGAACAATTATTATTGAAAATCCTGATGGCACCACAATTACTAAAGAGCAAGTTGTAGAGCTTAAGCGTGAAGTCACTAAGCATGTCGATGGTACTGAAGAGGCTACGTCATGGACTCCAACAAGTGGTGAATGGACTAAATTTGATGTGCCACAAATTGCTGGATATGATTCTTACGTAGATGGAACTCAGAGCAAGTCTGTTGCTTCAGAACCCGTTAATAAAGATACTGAAAATGTAACTGTAGTAATTACTTATAAGTCAAATGCGGTAAATCCTGAACCAATCATTCCAGATCCGGTAAAGCCAGAAGTTGATCCGGATAAAAAAGATCCACAAGAACCAAAGACAGATCCTGTAACGCCAACACCAGATGAACCAGAAAATCCAAAGCCTGAAAAGAAACCAAGTAATCCAGACAAGCGTAAGGATGATAATTCTAAGGGTGTTAAGCCACATGGTGAAAAGAAAGCAGCTAAGAAGAACCACAGTAGTGTTGAACACAAAAAGACAGGTACTCACACTATTAAGCTTTCTAACAGAGTTGCACCAAAGGGCACACAAGTAACTAATGGTTCAAAGAAATCTACTTCAACTGTAAATAAAGCAGCTGACAACAATAAGAATACTTTGCCACAAACTGGTGAAAAGAAGAGCAATGCCGGCTTAATCGGCTTAGCCTTAATTGCACTTGCAAGTTTAGGATTAATTGATCGTAAACGTCGTGATTAATTAGAATACATCAATAGGAACAATTGTAGAATCATTATAATGAACAAATGCCACCCTGATTAGGGTGGCATTTAGTGTAATAATTGCGAATTGAGCAATAAAAATATATAATTATAAAAGAAAAGGAGCTAGTGAATGGGACTCACTAACTCCGATCGTAACTCAGATGACTGTGTTGTTAGCTAATCCTTGCGATTAGCTTTTTTTATTGTCGCGTAAGCTATCGCTAGACGAATGGCAAATTTGCCCAAAGCGTCTAGGATAATTCTTACTGCAATAGTAAGCACGATCACGGTGCGCTAACTCTCCAGTCTATCCAATTATTCATGACTGTCACCTCCGTAACTTCAGGATTTGAGGGGTGTGTAGTCACGAAAAGTTACTAAGCCTAAGGGAGCGACCACTTAAGCCTAATAACTATTTTACTGAAATCTAGTCGAAGAAAGCATGGGATTTCAATCCCATGATGAATTCGACTCTTTTTAAAACTAGTGTTCCACTTTTCCTTTTGGTATAATTTTTATTAAAAGGAGGGGAACGAATGTGCTAAAGGGAATCAAGCTGCGCTTATATCCTAACCAAACTCAAAAAGATCAACTCTGGCAAATGTTTGGCAATGATCGCTTTGTCTGGAACCAAATGTTGGTCATGATGAATGAACGTCATCAAAACAATAAGGATTTGCCTTTCCTATCTAAGTTTAAATTGGATTATTTGCTTAAACCGTTAAAGCAAGAATACCCTTTCCTGAAAAACAGCGACTCTTCCAGTCTGCAGGTGGTTAATGAATTTTTAAATCAATCCTGGAAGAACTTCTTTAATGATAAGACTGGCAAAGTTGGCAAGCCAAGATTTCATTCTCGCAAGTACTTAAAGAAGTCTTATACTGGCAAGTCGCTTGTTCAAATAGCTAGCAGAAGGTATTTGAAGATACCTAAACTGGGCTACATCAAGACTAGTAAAACAGGTATTTTAAAAGATACTAAAATCAAACGCTACACTGTTGTACTTGAGCCGACTGGCAAATATTACTTGAGTCTGCAGGTTGAAGCTAAACCAGTAGAGCAGTTCAAGCAAACTGGCAAACAGGTTGGGATCGATGTGGGAGTGACTGATCTGGCTATTCTGTCCAATGGACTTAAATATCCTTCTTTTGATGGTTCTTATTATGAAAAGAAAACTGTTAATTGGCAAAAGAGGTATTCACGCAGAAGACATTTGGCTCAGATGCTTTGTTTGCAGGATAAATACCGCAAGGCTCTTTGTCCTAGAAGTTTAGACAGCTTTTCAAACTGGCAAAAAGCTCAAAGGACTAGAGCAGTCTGTCAAGCTAAAGTAGCTGCTCAGCGTAAGGACTATCTTCACAAGCTGACAACACACCTAGTTAAGCAATATGATGTAATTGTGATTGAAGATTTGAAAGTCAAGAATCTTCAAAAAAATCATCATTTAGCTAAATCAATCGCTAATGCTTCCTGGAGTATGTTTAGACAAATGTTGGAGTATAAGTGTCAATGGTACGGCAAGAAGTTAATTGCTGTTGATCCAAAGAATACTTCCAGGCTTTGTTCTAAATGCGGTTATAACAGCGGAAAAAAGCCATTGGATGTTCGTGAGTGGAGTTGCCCTAAGTGTCAAACACATCACGATAGAGATATTAATGCGGCAGTTAATATCTTAAATAAAGCAAAGCCTGCGTTGTAGAGCTTTAGCTCGTACAACACAGGCCATCGAAAAGCTAAATGGTCAGGAACTGGCCATGGTAAACAGCTGAGTTTCGTGAGTTGGGTATGGTAACAGTAAGATCCTAAACACTACTTAGTGTTCCCAGAAACCCGGTACTTTAGTGCCGGTGTAGTTCATTTAAAGTTGGAGTTAATATAAATAGCGAATCTAAACGCATTCTAAAAGGACTAATTGATTGTCCTTTTTTGTATCTATTTTAATTTTCCATTCTGTCTAAAAAATCTAAATGAATATGTATAATGCTTACCAATCTGTACCTTATACTTATGTGTATTAACTAGCTTAATCTTACCTGGGCGATACGTAATCGTTGTGGTATAACCTTCACCGTAAAACATCGTATTAAAATTGCGTACCTGCGTTGCACGATAACGCTTCTTCTTTTTGGTGGATAAATCAGTAATATAAATCTTTGGCGTACCAGAGATCTTCTTCGTTGTTGCATACGACCAGGGGGTATTCTTGCCAATTAATTCATAGGGAAAGACCGTGGTAGCGGGATAAACAACTTGCTTCTTCACGGGCGTACGCAAGATGTCATCAGCAAATAGTCCATATTCCACAGAATAGAGCATGTCGTTACTTACGCCGTATGCTGCACCGATTCCCATCCGCGTTGCGCGAGTAGATAAGATCATAGCCCGGTGGCCGATGTTCCCAGTACCTGCGATATTATTATCCTCGCGAATCAGATCCGTTACTATCTCACCAGCTGAGGTACTACCGGCGTTATCCAAGAAGTTGATATTACCTAAAGTAGAACTTTCAGCGATATCCCAATCAGATTCACTAATATAACTAGGGCGAAGATAGTCGAGGAGGCCGTGGGCCTTCAAGTTAGCGGCTGCATTAACTGAAGCTAGCGCGGCTGCGCCAATCTGGGCGCTTTGATTGTCTTCGTTATGGTTAGCTTCAGCCGGCAGTCCTGCTAATTCGCGATAGTAATTAATGTAGCTCATCGTATCGGGAATATACGTAGGGGTTAATGTCCCTGGGGAAAATGGATCGGCAAAGTTAGGTGCTTGCTGGTAAATATTATTGCGGTTGTATTTGGTCTTACTCAAGCCGCGATATTCGCGCTGGAAATACTTAACTTTCTTAGCTTCTGATTTAGAATATTTGGCTGCTTGAACAGGTTCACTATTAAGTGCAACACACCCGAATAACGCAACAGCGATTACCAGCAAATTATGTTTTTTCATTGTTCTTTCCTATTAATTAGACTAGATATTCCTTAAAACGACCTTGATCATTCGGGGCAATATTGGCTTCGATGTGGACGCCGTCGTCTTCATAGTTTTCACTCAAGATCTGAGCATTCTCGTGTAAGTAGGCCAATTCCTTACCTGCGCTCAAAGGAAGGATAAGGGTGAACTTGCCATAATCAGAGAAGACACGCTTAGTGATGAGATCAGCCAAGAGCTTAATTGACTTGGGATCAGTTGCTGAATAAAGAATGTCGCTACCTTCGATCTGAGGGTAATTGCGGTCGGTCTCGTCGGCCTTGTTGTAGGCGGTAATCATTGGAATGCCTTTAACGCCGATCTCGTCTAGCACGTTCTGTGTAGTGCGGATCATCTGGACCATGTTAGAGTCGGATGCATCAACCACGTTAATCAAAAGATCGGCGTCGCGTGTTTCTTGCAAGGTTGCCTTAAATGATTCAACTAAGTTGTGTGGCAACTTAGAAATAAAACCAACGGTGTCAGAAAGAATAAAACTGAAATTGTCCTTCAAGTCGATCCGGCGCACGCTGGTGTCCAGAGTGGCAAAGAGCATGTTCTTAACGAAAACTTCCTTGTCGCTGCCTTCTTTAGAGAATTCGCGGAGTAGGCCGTTCATTGTTGTGGACTTGCCGGCGTTGGTGTAGCCGACAAGAGCAACTTTAGGGATGCGACTTTGATTACGACGAGCAGATTTAATCTCTTCTTGGCTGGCAACAGCTTTGAGTTCTTTTTTAATAGCAGAGATTTGCTTACCAATTGTTCGACGATTCAATTCAAGTTTACTTTCACCGGCACCACGGTTGGAGAAACCACCACCACGTTGCTGGTCTAGGTTGTTCTCGGAAGGGTGGAGACGTGGCAATTCGTATTGCAATCTGGCAAGTTGAACTTGCAGTTTAGCTTGCTTAGTTCTTGCACGACTGGCGAAGATTTCTAAGATTAATTCAGTTCGATCAATCACGCGCATCTTGGTTAACTTCTCAAGATTACGGATCTGTACTGGAGTTAATTCATCATTTAAGACCAAGACTTTAGCTTTCAAGCCTTGGGCCATCGCCTTAATCTCGTTAATCTTACCGACACCGAAGTAAGTTCCGGCAACAATTGATTCCGCGTTTTGTGAGCTTTGACCAACTACTTCCATATTATTTGCTTCAGTTAAGTTGGCAAGTTCAGTCATGTAGTAGTCGAAGTTAGGATCCTTCAAGTTAACGCCTGCAATATAGGCCTTAGTTTTTTTAGGTTGATTATCTATCATGTAAACACCTCGTTATTAAAAATGTATGTAAGTTAATTGTATTACATATTTAATATAATATGAAAAAACACGATTATTTGGATTAGAAAACCGTTACAGGTCTGGTAAAAAACAGCGGTATGAGTATATAATAAGAAAGTTGTATAAATAATTAAGGGGATCAAAATGGCAGAAAATAATCAACCAAATAATGATGTACGTCGCCATCACCACCATAGACATCACCGTCATCACCATCGTAAGTTTTGGCGTTGGTTCTGGATTGTGATCGGCGTTATTGTAGTTATTGCACTTTTTGTTTGTGGTATGGTTTATAAGAACTTACGTGATACCACGCAAAATATGTATACTCCCGTTGCTAAGACAACTAAGAGCAACAAGGGACGTAATCTTGATAATTTGCTAGCGCAGAAGAAACCAATCAATATTCTTTTGCTCGGTACTGATACTGGAGCAATGGGACGTAGCTGGAAAGGACGTACTGATACCATCATGATGATGGCAATTAATCCTAAGACTAATAGTACGTCAATTGTATCTATTCCACGTGATTCAAATGCAATCTTCCCAGATTTCCCACAATATGGAGTAACGAAGATTAACTCTGCTTATACACTAGGCGGAGTTGGTGAAACAGTTAAGACACTGGATAAGTACTATAGTGTGCCAATTGACGGTTACATTATGATCAACATGGGTGGTCTTAAGAAGGCTATTGATCAAGTTGGTGGTATTGATGTAACTTCACCATTGACTTTCGACAATATGGGATACCACTTCCAAGAAGGTAAGACCTACCATATGGATGGCAAGAAGGCATTAGCCTTTGCTCAACTTAGACATGGGGATCCACGTCAAGATTATGGTCGTCAAGACCGTGATCGCCGTGTTGTCATGGCACTTCTTAAGAAGTCTATCTCACCTACTACACTACTTAATACTAAATTCTTGAATTCAATCTCAAGTGAAATGCAAACTGACTTGACTATGAATCAAATGTACAAGATCGGGATGGACTATAGACATGCAACAGATAACTTGTCACAAGATCATGCTCAAGGTGTAAGTAAGCAAACTCAGAATCCTAAGTTTGGTACTATGGAAATCGAAGTAGTAAGTAGACAAGAAAGACAAAGAGTGTCTGATAAATTAAGAGCAGCGTTAGGTCTTCCTAAGGTAAGAGTTGCTGCTAATAGTGCCAGCTATGTCATGAATCGCTAGTATAAGGAAAGAGATATGGAACAAAAACAAGAACAAGAAAATACAATCGATCTTACCCAATTATTACGTATTTGTCGTAAGCATATCTGGGCATTGATTCTTTGGAGTGTAGGTCTTGCCTTAGTGGGCTGGGGAGTTTCAGAATTCGTAATTTCTCCTAAATATACTTCAACTGCTCAATTATTAGTTAACCAAAAGAGTCGTAACAACGATCCAAACGCAGCTTATGCGACTCAACAAGCTAACATGCAGATGGTTACTACTTATAAAGACATCGTAACAAGTAACAAGATTTTGACAGAAGCTTCTAATCGTTTAGCTAATCCAACTGTTGTTGTGAAAAAAGCACAAAAAGCAGTGTACAGAACTGATGAAAACGGCAGAAGAAGATTAGTAAGAAAAGCTCGCCCAGCTGTAATTGAACGAAGCGGTAAGAGTTATTCAGTTTCTGCAAAAGAACTTGCTAAGAGTATTTCAGTAGGTACCCAACAACAATCACAAGTCTTCTCAATTTCAGCGGAAGCCGATACACCAGCTAAGGCAAAGGCAGAAGTAAATGCAGTAGCCGAAACTTTCCGTAAAGAAATTCCTACTATTATGAGCGTTAATAACGTAACTATTGTTGCACGTGGTATTAATGGTGTTCGATCATCACCTAACGTTAAGTTGTTCACTCTAGCTGGCTTCGTAGTTGGTTTGGTATTGAGCTTAGCTGTAGTTATTATTCGTGAGATGAGTAATACTACTGTTCGTGACGATGAATTCTTAACTCGTGAATTAGGCTTAACTAACTTAGGTCAAATCGCTCACTTCCACTTGTCATCTTCATTTACTATTAAAAAGAGTGCAAATATGACTAATCGTGGACAAGCTAAGAGACGTAGAGTATAAGAGTAGGAGGACAAAATGCCATTATTTAAGAAAAAGCGTGGTACAGATGAAACCATTAAGAATGGTGCTAAATTAATCACTGTAGCTAAGCCAAAGAGTCCAATAGCTGAACAATTCCGTACTGTTCGTACTAATATTAACTTTATGGCAGTGGATCATGACATTAAGTCTTTAGCATTTACTTCTGCTAATATTAGTGAAGGTAAATCTACTGTAGCTGCTAACGTTGCTGTTACTTATGCTCAAGCAGGACGTAAAGTCTTATTGGTCGATGCCGACTTACGTAGACCTACAGTGCAATCAACCTTTAACTTAAGTAATCATGTTGGTCTTAGTACAGTTATCTCTTCAACTGCTAAGGAAGTTGATCTTGATAGCGTGGTACAAGAGAGTAGCGTAGATAATCTTTATGTATTGACGGCTGGTCCGATGCCACCTAATCCAGCAGAACTGATTGGTTCTAAGCGCATGCGTGATTTTGTTAAACTTACCGAAGAACACTATGATCTAGTTATTATCGACTTAGCTCCTGTTCTTGAAGTATCTGATACACAAGAACTTGCTAGTCACTTAGATGGTGTTGTCTTAGTAGTTCGCCAAGGTAAGACGCAAAAGATGGCGATTAAGCGTGCTGTTGAAATGCTTGAATTTGCAAAGGCACGTATCTTGGGTTACATCATGAATGATGTAAGTTCTGATAATGCGGGTTATGGCTATGGTTACGGATATGGCTATGGTTATGGCTACGGAGAAGAAGATACAAAGAAAAAAGGATTATTCTCTAAATTTAGGAAGTAATTATGACTTTAGTTGATATTCACTGTCACATTTTGCCAGGAATTGATGATGGATCAAAAGATTGGGAAACATCAATTAAGTTGGCAAGGGATGCTGTAAAAGATGGTGTAACACATGCAGTATGTACACCACATACGTTAAATGGAAAATATCTTAATCACAAAGATGATGTGATTCGGTTAACTGAGAACTTTCAAGATATGCTTGATGAAGCAAAGATTCCATTAACAGTATTTCCTGGGCAAGAAGTGCGTATTTCAGGCGATTTGCCTGATGCACTAGATAATGATGATATTCTCTTCTTAGATGAAGAGGGACAATACATGTTATTGGAATTTCCAAGTGATGATGTACCAACTTATGCTAAGGATATGATCTTTAGCATTCAACAACGTGGTATTACACCAATTGTTGTGCACCCTGAGCGTAACAGTAGAATTTTAAAAGAACCACATATCTTGCAAGAATTAATTGAACAAGGTTGTCTAGTTCAAATTACTGCTAGTTCATATGTTGGAACGTTTGGTCAGAAAATAGAAGAAATGAGTAGGCGTTTCATTGAAGCTGGACAATGTGCTTGCTTTGCATCCGATGCTCATGATCTGCCTAAGAGACAATATGAATATAGCGCAGCGTTAAAGAAGTTAAGCAATGAATTTGGAAGTGGACGTGCTCAAGAATTCGAAGATAATGCTCGCGCATTTGTAAATGGGGACAATGTGCAACTAGATTGGCGACCACTTGGCAAAAAGAAAAAATTTTGGCTATTTTAATTTGCAAATCTGCAGATTTGTGCCATTAGCTGAATATTTGTGCTATTTTGACTAAAAAGTGTGTTTATTTTACAAAAAAGTACTATAAATATATGACATTGAGGGTAAGAGGAAAATGATGGTAATGGAGAAACTAAAAGTTAATCCGGCCAAAGTACATGGGCGGTATGTTTATCACACAGTGAAAAGATTGTTTGATATTATCGCTAGTGCAATCGGATTGATTCTGCTGTCTCCATTATTTTTATTTTTAATAATAAAAATAAGACATGAAGACGGTGGACCAGCATTCTATTCACAAGAACGAATTGGTAAAGATGAAAAACCATTTAAGATGTGGAAGTTTCGTTCAATGGTTGTCAATGCAGATCAAATGATTGATCAACTGGAAGATCAGAACGAGATTAATGGTGCAATGTTCAAGATTAAGGATGATCCAAGAATTACTAAGATTGGGCATACTATTAGAAAATATAGTCTTGATGAGTTGCCACAGCTCTGGAATGTGTTAATCGGTGATATGTCTCTTGTTGGACCACGTCCGCCTCTACCATCAGAAGTAGAAGAGTATACCGATTATGATAAGCAGAGATTGCTTGTGATGCCGGGATGTACAGGGCTATGGCAAGTTACCAAGCGTAATGAAGCTGACTTTGATGAAATGGTTTGGCTTGATATCGTGTATATCAACCATTCTGGAATATTGGAAGATTTAAAGTTGATTATTAAGACTATTGGGGTGTTTATTCATCCTAATGGAGCGTATTAAGGAGAGCATGCCTTTATGAAAGTTTGTTTAGTTGGTTCAAGTGGTGGACATTTAACGCATTTATACATGTTAAAACCTTTTTGGCAAAATAAAGATCGGTTTTGGGTAACTTTTGACAAGGAAGATGCTCGAAGCAAACTTAAAGGTGAGAAGATGTATGGATGTCATTATCCTACTAATCGTAATCTGAAGAATCTAATTAAAAATACTTTCTTAGCTATTAAAGTACTCCGTAAAGAACGTCCTGATGTAATTATTTCTAGTGGGGCTGCAGTAGCAGTTCCATTTTTTTATATCGGAAAATTAATGGGTGCTAAGACTGTTTATATTGAAGTATTTGATCGTTATGATAAACCTACAATTACTGGTAAATTGGTATATCCAATAACAGATAAGTTTATCGTTGAATGGGAAGAAATGAAAAAAGTTTATCCTAAAGCAATTAATTTAGGTAGTATTTTTTAGGGTGATAAGATGATTTTTGTTACTGTAGGTACTCATGAGCAGCCTTTTAATCGTTTGGTGAAAAAAATAGACGATTTAGTTGCTGAAGGCACAATTAAGGAAAAAGTGGTTATTCAGACTGGTTTTAGTACATATAAACCAGTACATTGCGAAGGCCACAAAATGATGTCTTTTGAAGAAATGCAAAACACTTTGAAAGATGCTCGTATTGTTGTTACACATGGAGGGCCATCAAGCTTTATTGAGGCATTGCAATTTGGAAAAGTTCCAATTGTGGTTCCTAGACAAGAAAAATATCATGAACATGTAAATAATCATCAAGTGGATTTTACTAAATTGATTGCAAAAAGGATGAATAATATTATCCCTGTTTATAATATTGATGATTTAAAAAAGACAATAGATGATTATGACCAAATCATTAAGACTAAAAATAGCGGTGAGAGTAGTAATAATAAACAATTTAATCAAAAACTAGAATATATTGTTGATAAGTTAGTGGAGAAATAAATGGCTATACCGAAAGTTATACATTATTGTTGGTTTGGCAATAATCCTAAGCCAAAAGTGGTGCAGGAGTGTATAGAATCTTGGAAAAAATATTGTCCAGATTATGAAATAAAAGAGTGGAATGAGTCAAATTATGATATTAACAAGAATGCATATACTACAGCTGCATATAAAAGTAAAAAATATGCATTTTTAACAGATTATGTTCGATTAGATATTTTATATAATTATGGCGGTATTTATATGGATACTGACGTTAAATTAATAAAACCTATTGATGACTTGGTGTCTCAGGGTAGTTTCATGTCTTTCGAAAAAGTAGGAAGAGTAAATACTGGTGTAGGTTTTGCTAGTGAGAAAGGAAATAAAATAGTAGAAGAAAACAAGGAGTATTATGAGCAGCATGATTTTATAGATAAAAATAATAATTTTGTGCCGGAAATATGCGTAAAAATAACTACTAAAATTTTAGAAAAACATGGATTAGATTATACCCAGAATAAGTTGCAACATGTGGAAAGTTTAACGATTTATCCTTCTGATTATTTTTCCCCCAAAAAAATGGGAACAGAAAAAATTACAATTACTTCAAATACTTATGGTATACATCTGTATGCTTCTAGCTGGTATAAGGGATCAAAATTATTAAAAAAACTTAAATATCGACTAATTCCGCTTAAAGAATTTGTGAAATATAAAATTTTGAAAAGAAAATTATATGAATAAAGTAGCATATAAAGAGCAGATATCTAT
>SKEB01000406.1_pt1 | contig 39017 bp, 33 predicted proteins | sample 4826561 | NCBI WGS metagenome assembly SKEB01 (sample SAMN11008820, study PRJNA524170) | human gut metagenome | biome: Human fecal sample; material: Feces; isolation source: fecal sample from pouch patient p17 | host: Homo sapiens | place: Israel: Tel-Aviv | collected 2016-03-29
ATGGCTCCGTGCCTCTTTCCAATCGCGGTTTTTCATTGTCTGGCGACTGAAAATCGTACCCGGCACGGTCCATGTCCCTTTCCATCAAGGCCGAAATCCGAAAATGCGCAAGAATCCGGACGTTATCACGGTGAGCACGGTGCCGATCACGGTGCGGGCCACCGAGATCCACGCCGCCTGCCCCAGGCCGTCGAGCCCGAGCACGGTCTTGTAGTTGTCCCAATGCCAGCCGACCACGCGCCACGTGACTTCGCCCGCGGCGGCCGCCTGGTTGCTGGACAGCGAGTTGATGATGAGGAAGTAGAACGGGTAGGCGCAGATCAACGCGAAGAGCGACAGGATGATCACGTTGACGACGTTGTAGATCTTTTCCCCTGTGGTGCGGCGCATCGCCGGGGAGATGCTTACTTTGGCGGTTGCCATGATTTCTTCTCCTTGAGTCCTGGAAACGATACGCTGGATCAGACGATGCCCACGCCGCGGGTGCGCTTGGACAGCCAGTTGACGAGCAGCAGCAGACCGACCGAGACGAGCGACTTGAGCATCGAGATCGCGGTGCCGAGCGAGAGGCTGTTCTGGCCCATGCCCACGTTGTAGACGTAGAGGTCGAGCACCTGGATCCACTTCTGGTTGAACGCGTTCTGGAACACGTAGTACTGGTCCATGCCGTTGTTCAGGAAGTTCGAGATCGAAAGCATGAGCAGCACGAAGTAGGTGGGCATCAGCTGCGGGATCGTCACGTGGATGATCTGTTGGAAGCGATTGGCGCCGTCCACCTGCGCGGCCTCATAGAGCTCCGGATCGATGCCGGCGATGCCGGCGAGGTACATGATCGAGCCCCAGCCGAGGCCCTTCCACAGGTTCCACAGCAGCATCTTGAGCCACACCTGGTCGGGCGAATCGAGGAACTTGATCGGCTCGCTGATCAGGTGCATGTTCATGAGCAGCTCGTTGACCATGCCTGACGACGAGAACATCGCGAAGGCGATCGAGTAGACGAGCACCCACGAGATGAAGTTCGGCAGCGTGGTGAGCGTCTGGATGAGGTTCTTGAACCACTTGGCGCGGATCTCGTTGAGAGCGATCGCGAAGATCACCGGAAGGAACGAGGTGAGGATGTTGAGGCCGCTCATCGCGAAGGTGTTGAGCAGCACCTGCCCAATCGTGCGCAGCTGTGCGGGGTTCTGCACCATCATCTCGAACCACTGCAGCCCCACGAACTTGCTTTCGGACAGCGGGATTGGCGGTTGGTAATCGTAGAACGCGTAGATCCAGCCGAACAACGGCACGTAAGCTGACAGGAACACGAGCACGAGCAGCGGCGCCACATAGAGCCACAGTTTGAATGCGTGCTTCTTGTCGATCGGCTGGGCGCCGATCATCTTCGCGGCCTTCTTCACCTCGCGGCGCTCCTTGTGCGTCAGCTTCTTGCCCGCGGCGTCTTCGGCGGCCTCGACCTCGCGGCCCACAACCGCTTCGGCGCCACCGTCCATGCCGACGGTCTCGTCGACTTCGGTGCTTGAGGACGTCTGCATCTTCTCCTCCTTTGGAATCTGGATGGTCAGCGATCCTCGTCTCGCATCATCGCGAGGCTTCGTTCACTTCTTGTTGAATAGGTTATAAACAAGGAAGCTTTTTGTCAAACCAACAGACGAAGTGGACCAATCGCACGGGATTGTCCACCTGGCGCCACAATCGCAGTAATACGCGGAATATCAACGATTCCCCGCATTCCCCTGTGGCAGTAGCGCCTCCGACATACTGGCGATGATTTTTCTCTCGACATAATCACATGCTGTTTATATACTTATCAATAACAGTTCGCACACTGCCGTGCGTCATAATAAGAGGAATGATTGAGGAGTCCGGCATGAAATTCAACACCGAAGCGCCGTTCTGGCAGTTCATGGGTACACTCGCCCGCTTCACAGGGCTCAACGTGGTGGCGCTCGCCGCCATGCTCCCGGTCGTCACAATCGGCCCGGCCCAAGCCGCGCTCTACAACACGCTCTTCGCCTACGACAAGAACGACGACATCAACCTGGTGCGCGAATACCTGCGTCGCTTCAGGCGGGAGTTCAAGCAGGGCTTCATCTCGGGTTTGCTGCTGCTCGCGCTGATCGCGGCCGCCCTCTTTGGACTGGGCTTTTGGGCCTCATGGGACACCGACCTGGCATACGCGCCGCTGATCGTCATGGTGGCGGCCGCCGTCGTCACGCTCGTGATCGCCGAATACATCTTCGCACTGCAGGCGCGCTTCGCCAACCCACTGCCCCGCCAGTGGAAGCTCGCCGCGCTGTTCCCGTGGCGCGCGTTCGGCTGCACGCTCGCCCTGATTGGCATCGACATCGTGGCGCTCGGCCTGGCGTTGTTCGTGCCGTTCATCCGCGTGCTCATGCTCATCTTCGGCCTGAGCTGGGTCTTCTATGCGAAGTCATTGATCCTGCTGTGGGGCTTTCGCAAGTACGGCGGCTATGGCGAGGTCGAGCGCACCACGTACGTCAACGCCAACAGCGGCATGTGAGGCCCGTCGCTCAGTCTTGCTATGAATGAATACGGTAGCAGCTGTACTGTCACACCGCATAAGGAACGTTTGCCCCATGGGATTCTTTCATTTCATCGCCGGACTGCTCAAGGACCCGCGCGCCGCAATCGCCAGCTGGATCGCGATGGGCGTGGCGCCGACGCTCGGATTCATCTTCCTGATCATCTTCATTGAGACCGGTGTGGTGTTCTTCCCGTTCCTGCCCGGCGACTCGCTGCTGTTCGCCGCCGGCTTCTTCGCCGCGCCGGATGCGGCCACCGGCCAGTCCGCGCTGCCGATCGCCGCACTGCTGCCGGTCGTGTGGCTCGCCCCGATCATCGGCGACCAGTGCAACTATTTCATCGGGCATTTCTTCGGGCGCCGCATCATCGAATCGGGCAAGGTCAAGGCCATGACGCCCGAGCGCATCGCCAAAACCGAGACGATGATCGACCGCTGGGGCCCGCTCGCCGTGTTCCTGGGGCGTTTCTTCCCGTTCATCCGCACCTTCATGCCGTTCATCTCGGGCATTTCGGGCATGCAGTGGCGCCGCTTCACGCCATTCTCCGTATTGGGCGGCCTCGTGTGGTCGTCGCTGTTCACCCTGCTCGGCTATTTCTTCGGCGGCATCCCGGTGGTGCAGGAGAACTTCGAACTCGTGATCGTGGCGATCCTGCTCATCTCGCTGATCCCCACCGTGGTCGGCCTCATCAAGGCGAAGTTCGGCAAGAAGAAGCCGCAGCCTGCGGCCGTGATCGCCAAAGAGGAGACAACGCCCCTCACTGAGGACGACGCGCGCTGACAGGGGCTGAATTCCACAGGCCGACGAGTTCGCACCATTGCGTACAGTGGTTGGCGTGAAAAAACTGATTGAGCAGATCCTGAAATTCGGCGTGGTGGGCATCGTCGCGTTCCTCATCGACTGGGGCATCCTCAACCTGCTGGTGGGCGTGTTCCACATGCACAATGTGATCGCGGCCACCATATCGTTCACCATCGCGCTCATCTTCAACTACTTCGCCAGCATGAAATACGTGTTCCGCCACCGCCCCGACATGGCGCGGTGGATGGAGATGGCAATCTTCGTCTTTTCCGCGGTCGTCGGTCTGCTCATCAACGGTCTGATCATCTGGCTGTCCACCTACGGCATGAACAAAGACGCGTTCATCACGCAGCACGCCGAATACCTGTTGCGCACGAACATCGGCAAGCTCATCGCCACGGTGGTGGTGGCCATCTGGAACTTCATCATCCGCAAGTGGCTGCTCGACGACACGCATACCAACGCCATGAACCGGCTGCGAGGCCATGTGCTGAGCAAGGAGGAGCTCGAAGCCAAATGGGAGCGCAGCTTCTCGCACCGTTTGGGCATGTGGTCAATCGAACACACGCCCAAGGGCTGGCGCTGATCTTTCACTTTTCCACCACCATCCAAAAAGTGTAAGCATACGCGGTGTCGTTCGTATAGCCGACGCTCACCACGGGGATGTCGATCGCGGCGGCCATGTCCGCGCGCGAATCGCTGAGCAGCACGTCGAGCAGGAAAATGCCGTCCGCCATGCCGCGGTCGGCCACACGGCGCATCTCCTGGTCGCCCGCCTCGTGCATGAGTAGCAGGATGTCGTAGCCGTGGCGTTTGGCGGCGGTAGCGAGCGCGAAGAAGAACGCCGCGTAATTTGCCACGTCGGCGTACGGGCGCAGCGGCGAGCTCACGGCGAGCACATGCGTGCCGCGCGCGGAGGCGGGTTCGGTCGCGTCGATCACCGGGCGGTACCCGAGCTCAAGCGCGGCGGCGCGCACGCGCGCCTGCGTTTCGGCGCCAATCCTGCGTTTGCCGCTGACCACATACGACACAGTGCTTATCGAAACGCCTGCGCGCGCCGCCACGTCTTTGATACCGGCCATGCCAACCCCGTTCGACGGTGGGTGCGTCCCTCGCCGCATTGCGCCTGACGCACCCGAATGCAAGTGAACTATGCGCGCCATATTAGCGGGTTTCGACGATGCGTTCCATTGCGTGGGCGCCGTTGTCGAAATACATCGAAATATGCGCACGGAATGCGCACATATGCCCTGCGCCTATGGCGCTTTTGCCGTCTGGCGTCGCACCGCGACACGCGGAATGGTGTTGTTCGGGCGGTCGATTTGCGTTTGTTCGCGGATGTGAGTAGACTGTGTCAAGTTGCTATGCGGAGCACAGCAACATCCACGGGGCTGTAGCTCAGTTGGTAGAGCGCTTCGTTCGCATCGAAGAGGTCGTGGTTTCGATTACCATCAGCTCCACGAAGACCGCTGCATTCATTCCGCCGCAGCGGCCTTTTTCTTTTGCTAGTCGCCGCAGCGTCTCCCACCCCACCCTGTGCACCCCGCAACGCTTATGACCGTTTCACCACTCAATCCGCCGACGTTTGCCATCCTCAGCAACCCCAACCATGACTTTCGTCTGGCCCTCGGGCCAGGACCCCAGCCTTCCTCGTTACGGGTAGCACCTTCTTCGCTACGGGTAGTGCTTGCGCAGGCCAATACCCTTCTCCAATCGTTGGAAAATGGCGGATTATAAGACAGAGCACAACAGAAAAGCACTACCCGTAGCAAAAGGAACACTACCCGTAACGGGAAGGCGCAATCAGCGGCAAAACCGTGGTCCCGTTCTGCACGTCCGCCAGTTCGCCACTCGGCTCAAGCGCGGGCAATCTCGCGAAGCTTGCGACAACGGGCGACTGGAAGGAAGGCCAGCAGTTCAGTTCGTCGGCGAGCACAAAGACGGTCAAAGATTGGGTTAAGCAGCAGTCCTGACCCAGGGTGCTGTTGCCCGGCTCGGCCCGCAGCGGTGGCGGGCCGCATCAATCGGCTTGGTGCGCCGCTTGGCGCCGCACTTCGTCCAGAGCCTCGTTGAAGGCCTCGCTCGTCCAGCTGGCGCCGGCGATTTTGCCGACCTTCAGACCGTTAATCGGCTTGCCGACCACAACTCCCGGCACCTCGCTCGCAAACGCCTCCTGGTGGCCTTTGGATATAGAGGTGAATGGATGCCCCACAACGCGCACACTGCTGACAAGGCCTTCCTTCACGCCGATGTACACATCGATCGTGTCTTCGCCGACCGGCCCGTACTGGCCGATGGCGGCGTAATCGCCGTCCGCATATGCGGCGGCGGCCGCCTCCGTACCGGCGGCCGATGCCTGCGCGTCGTCGCAACATGACTCGCCGCCTGCATCGGCCGCCGTCTGCCCGGAATCACCGGAGAATTCATCGTCCATCGGCCGCGCACTCGGTTCGCCGCACGCGGAGAGCATCATCATCCCTGCCGCCGAAAGCGCCGTCCAAGCTGCCATTTTCTTCGCGTTCACCATACCGTTCCTCCTGTGTTCGCCTCGCTTCGCGATGGTCCTGTGTGCGCATGATCCTGCGCCTCCCCGCGATCCCGCGGTTCAGCGACACCCCGTGCCTTCACCGGCGCGCGCCGCCTGTTTTCGCCGCTTTCGTCGGTGTTGCGAACGCGGCGGGCGCGCTGCCTTCACGTTGTGCGCCGGCCGCATGCACGCCAGTGAACGCCGGCTTGCCACCGGCGGCCTCATATGCGGCGCGCGCCGTCTCGTCATGCCATTGCTCCCCCACGAGCACGCCGTGGTTGAGCATAATCTCCCGCTGCGCGCAGCCCGCCACAAGCGCGTCGTGCGTCACGACGATGATCGTGGTGCCTTGCGCGTGCAGTTCGCGCAGCAAATCGAGCACCACATGCTCATTGGTTTCGTCGAGGTTGCCGGTCGGCTCGTCGGCGAGGATGATCTTCGGGCAGTTGATGAGCGCACGCGCAATGCATACGCGCTGCTGCTCGCCGCCTGAAAGCTGCGCCGGCAGGTGATGCGCGCGCTCGCCCAGCCCCACGCGCCCAAGCGCCTCGCGCGCCTGCCGCTCATCGACGACCGAATGGTAATACTGCGCGATCATCACGTTCTCAAGCGCCGTCAGATGCGGCACCAAATGGAACTTCTGGAACACGAGCCCGATGAGGTGCTTGCGCACATCCGCAAGGTCACGGGCGCGCAGTTCGTCCACCCGGACGCCGTCGAGCATGACCGCGCCGCGCGACGGCGTATCGAGGCATCCGATCATGTTCATCAGCGTCGTCTTGCCCGAGCCGGACGAGCCGACAATCGCGAGCCATTGCCCGTCCGGCACCGTCAGATTGAGGTCGTCCACGGCGTGCAGTCCGCCATAGATCTTGCTCACATGGTCGAGTTCAAGCAGCATATGCGTTCCTTTCGATTCCTCGGTTCGTGCGGTAATTGCCATGGCCCCGTCACTCCTCACGCAACACGATGGCCGGGTCGATGCGTGTCGCACGCCGGACCGGCCCCATCGAAGCGGCGATGGCGAGCGCAACCGACACGAGCACGCATACCGCGGCGAGCCACCAGTTGAACGCGGTGGCACGCTCGAAGACCTGCGCGCACAGCGCATGCGCGATGCCGTACCCGGCGGCGCAGCCGACGACACCGCCCACGGCCCCGTATAGCGCGGATTCGGTGAGGAACTCAGCGGCGATGTCGCGCGGCGTGGCGCCGAGCGCTCGCCGTAGGCCGATTTCGGCACGCCGGCGCGAGACGATCGACGACATCGTCGTCGAGACGCCGACAAGCGTGAGCGCGAGCGCCACGACCGAGACGATGCCGAACAGCATGCGCAGCATCGTGATGATGCGCGCGTTCGACGCGGTCATACGGGTCACCTGATGGGCCTGGTAGCGCACGTCGCCGCGCCCACCGGCGTTCTGCAGCGTTTCGACGAGCGTGGAGAGTTCGGCTTCCGTGCCTTGCGATGAGAATTCGAGCACGTCGGCGCCGCGGGCGCCAGCGAGACGCTGCAGATCGCCCGAATCCGCGTACACGAGCGCGTCTTCCGCGCCGCCGGTGTCGACGATGCCGCCGACGCGCATCGGCGTGCCGTCCGCGCTCAGGATGTCGGTGGAACGGCGGCCGTGGCGCAACGTGGCGTCTGATTCGTCGTCGCGTATGCCGATCGTGACGGTCGATCCGACCGTCACGCCAAGTGCGGCCGCCACATCGCGCCCCATCATCACATTGCCCGCCGAAGGCCACTCCCCCTCCACATTCCAATGACGGTTGAGCGCGCGCACATCCCGCGCGTCGATGCCGGCGAGCGTGTATGGGGCGGCGTTGATGCGTACGGATTCATAGCGGTACAATGCGGCTTGCGCAGGCGCGGCCGCGCGCACGATGCCGGCTACATCGCATGCGCTGGCGTCGTCGAAACCGTCTTCCGCGGTCACGATCAGGTTCGCGCCATACGCGCGCAATTCGTCGCTCATCTGCGCGGGCACGACAAGGCATATGGTAGCCAGGCACAGCAGCGTCGCCGCCCCGATTGTGGCGCAGAGCACGGCCATCAGCGCCTGCGACCGTCTGCGCATGCCGGCGAGGAGGATCATCTTCCAGAACATCGCGCGGGTTGTGGCGCGCGCGAAAGCGCCAATTGCCTTATCTGCCATGGAGCACCTGCGCGGGTTGGAGACGGATGATGGAACACATGGAGGCGACGGACGCCGCAAGCACACTCACGACGATGAGCGCGCATACGAGCAGCAGCACGAGCGGGCGCGCCGTGATGCCGGTGCCGAACACAAGGTGCCCGATGAGCTGCGCCACGCCCAGGCCTGCGGCTGCGCCGACAACCAGCCCGGCGAATGCCACGAGCAGCGTTTCGGCGAGCAGCAGGCGCGCGACCGCGCCGTCACCCGCACCGACCGCCTTGAGCAATGCGAGCTCACCGGAACGTTCGGCAATCGCCGCCGCCATCAGGTTCGCCACGGCGACCGCTGCCGCGACAAGGCACAACGCCGTCATAACGACCATGATCGCGCGCGTCTTCGTCATGACGTCGCTCTGCAGCGCACCCACCTGACGCACCTGGCGTGCCACGGCGCCGGGGATCGCCTCTTCGAGCTGGTATGCGATCGACGACGCGTACGCCGTGCAATACCACGTCTCCCATTCCTCCTGGCTGAGCATCGCCGGGTTCTTCGCGGCACGCCGCGCGAGGTCGTTTTCTGGCGTGGTCAGGGCCTTGACTTCGATCTGCCCGATCTTGCCCGCGGCATCCGCGAGCCGTTGCGCGCTCGCGGTGGATGTGTAGATCGCGCCATCGTCGCTGTCGTTCGACGTGTAGACGCCAACGATGGTGAGCGGCACGTCGCGCCCCTCGCGGCTCACGGTGACCTGCGCCGTGTCGCCCAGCGCCACGCCGAGCGCTTTGGCGAGCTTGGCGCCGACGACCGCCTCAGCCGTGCCGTCGTTTGGCCAACGGCCGTCGAGCTTCCACCACGAGCGCATGCCGGCCATGCCGGCCACGGCGCTCTCCCCCGTTTCAAGCTGCAGGCGTTTGGCGAACCATGTGCCGACGACCGGCGCCTGCCGCACCGCCGCGCCTTGCGCCCGCACGCTGCCGTTCGTGTCGAGGCGCGGCGCGAAATTCGTGATGTTGTACGCCCAGAAGATCGTTTTGACATTCTGCGCATCCGCCTCGTCGAGCAATGCGCCCGTGGACGCCCCGCCGGCGCCGCCGTCCATGGTTTCGTACAGGTCCGCCACCACGGCGTCCGATTTCGCGCGCACGGTGATGTTCGACCCGTAGGCGGCGAGTTCGGCGCTGAGCTTGTCCTGCACGTCGAAGACGATGCCGAGCATCGCCACCGACACGGTTGCCGACAACGCCACCGTGAGCGCGATGAGCAGCCGTCGGCGCCATTGGCGCCTCACCGAACGCAGCACCGTCTTCATGAAGAACATCGGCTGCTCCTTTCGTTGCTTCGTGTCATGGAATCCGGGGGTGCCGGGCGGCGCTTCCCGTCCCGCTCGCCGCTCAAGCGAAATGCGAGCTGAGCGCGTCGAGCGCGCCCGTTTCGATTTCGATCGCCCCGTTGCCGGCTTTGTAGGTGACGGGCACGGGGTTGCAACCGCCTTTGAAGCCGATCGTGGCGAGGTTGATCGCCACATCGCAGCGTTTGCAGATGATCTTGCCGTTCTTTTCGTAGTATCCGGCGTCGCCGCAGGTCTCGCACGCGTCAAGGCCCACCCCGTAGGCGCCGCCGTTTTTCTTGATGACGATGAACCGCATGGGCGTGCCGTCCTCCGCCGTATATGCGAACCGGTGCAGATGTCCGTCCTCGACTTGCGCGAAGGGGATCGTCGCCACGCCGTCGGCGATCGCGTACTGTTCGGGCGGCGAAAGCTCAGGCACTTCGCTGAGTTTCGCATTGCCCCACGCGAGCGAAAGCCACACCAATGCGATGGCGAGCACGGCACTGGCCGCGGTGGTCCATGCGCGCCGGCGTGTGGCCACGGCGGTGCGCGCAGCCACCGCATCCGCCGACGGCGGCGCCGCGCGCAGCCCGGCAATGAACGACGCTGCCGCGGGAATCACATATACCGCAGCCTGCGCGATCACGAGCGTGAGCGCATGGTTGCGCACGGCGATGAACATGCGGAATGGCGCGCCGTGCAACACGAACAGCCGCATGGTCGTGCACAACGCGATCAGGTCGAGTCCGTGCCGCACGCATTGCACGGCGATGAGCAACGCGACGGCCACGGTGAACGATGCGCGCGCGGCCGTCCGCCACAGTGTGTGGATGATGGCGGCCACGGCGACTGCCGTGCCGACGCCGAGCGCGAAGCCGATGAGACGGACGAGCATCGCCGAGGTGAACGGCGAATCGCCCGGCTCCACGAAGTTCGTCAGCTGCAAGATCACGTCGGGGGCCGCATAGAACACCGTCACGGCGAGCGCGCCTGCGGCAACGACGTTCAACGCGACCACGGCAGCCGGCCGTTCGTCTGCGCGCTTCATGGCAGGCTGTGCGCACAGGGCCACGGCGAGCACGGCCACATCGAGCACCACCGCGCAGACGAGCGTGGGCAGATTGACGGTCGACCGCCGGTCGACCACCGCCGCCGCGCGCAATGCGGCGAAGACGACGGCGCCGCCGACGCCGAGCAGGATGCCGGCGAGGCGCCAACGGTCACCTGTCCGCAGTGCGCGGCACGACGGCCGGTTCGCCGATCCGAGCAGTACGTCAAGCCCGGAAATGAGCAGGCAGGGGCCGATCAGCCCCTGCAGTGCGTGCACGTATTGCGCGAGCATCGCCGCTCACCACTGGTGCACGGTGTAGTCCCAGTCGAACGTCGCTTCGAGCGGCTCGTTCCAGAAGTGGCCTTCGACGCCGGTCTCCTTGTCCACGTGCAGCATCCAGCCGTTTTCCGCCGGGGAGTGGATCTTGAACGTGAGCGTGTATTCACCGTCTTTGTCGAGCTTGACGTTGCCGCCGTAGTGCGGGCCGTCGGAGGCGTTCATCTCCATGAACGTGCCCTCCTGCTTGTTGCTCGGGTCGTTCTTGTCTTCGATCACATAATCGACGGTCAGTTTGGGGATGAAATCGCCTTCACCATAGCCGAGCTTGTTGTCTTTGAGCGCATGGATGTCCGCTTCCAGATGCAGGTTCGATTCGGCGGCCGAAAGACCCATGCCCGCCGGTTCCATATCGATCGGCTGGAAGTAGACGGCCGCCACGTTGAGCGGACCCACCTCCTGGTCCTCGCCGATCGGAATCTCCTCGAAGCCGGCGCCGGCGTCCTCCTCGGTGTCGGCGGTCTCCTCCACCTTCGTCGTGTCCGAGCCGGCATCGGCACCCGCTGTGGCAGTGTTGTCCGAGCCGCCACAGGCGGCCAACGACGCCGTCATCGTGAGCGCGGCGAATGCGGCGAGCAGTGCTGCGAGCTTGTTCTTCTTCATGATGCGGTTTCCTCTCTTATGGTTGTCGGTGCATTGGATACACAATTCAGGGGGCGGCGCACACGGCCGCCGATCACGAACAGGCCGATCACGATCGCCGCGGCGACCACCTGCGCCACAATCGTCTGCGCGTATGGGTAGAGGCCAAGCCAATCGTTCGTGGGGAACCCTTCAAGATAGGTGCCGCCGATCAGATCGCCTTCGATGAGCGCATGCACACCCCCGCCGGCGAACACCACCGCGAGCGCGCTCATCAGCACCGATGTGATGGTGAAGAACGGGCCGACCGGCACACGAACGGAGGTGAGCCTGATCACGGCGAACAGCACGGCGAGCACCACGGCGGCCACCAGCCCGCCGGCCCACATGCCGCGGCTGTCCTGCGTCATCGCATAGATCGATTCGTAGAAGATCACCGTTTCGGCGCCTTCGCGGAACACGGCGAGAAAACTGAGCAGCGCGAGTGACAGCGCGGCCCGGTTCACAGCGCCCTGCACGGACAGCGCGCTGCCGACAGCGGATTCGGTCTTTGTGCGGATGTAGCGGTTCCACGAATCCGCGGACCGCTTCGAGAACATCCAGTTGCCGCTCCAGACGAGCATCCCCGCAGCGACGAGCGCGCATACGCCTTCCATGATCTCCTGCTGGGGGCCGGAGCCCCCGACCATGCGCATGACCACGACCGCCACAAGCCCCGAGGCGACGAGGCCGAGCACCGCGCCGGCATACACCCAGCGCACGCCACGGCGCATGCCGGCGCGCAGCAGATAGGCGACGACGGCGGCCACGATGAGCAATGCCTCAAGCCCTTCACGGATCAACACCAGGAAGGACTGGCCTGCGGCGCTCGTCACGAAGGCCGCGGCCGCGTTCCGTTCGCCGCCGGCACCCCCATCGAGCGCGGCGGCGTCTTCGGCGAGCATCCTCTGCAGGTCGGCGGTGAGCGCAGTGTGGTCGCGGCCGGCAATCATCGCCTTGCGTGTCTCTTTGAAGGTCGATTCGACCTTTGACACGCGCGCACCGCCGATCGCGTTCATCACGTTCTTTTCGAAGCCGAGTTTCTCGTAGTACTGGTAGTAGGCGTCGTTGACTTTCGCTGCACCGCCCTTGCCGTCGCCGTCGACCGCCAGACGCTGCGCCTCGTCCAGGACCGCCGTCATCTCGTCTGCGACCTGCGTCCATGTGCGCTCGCCGCGTCCTTCGTTCACGCGCACTTTGCTCGCGTCGAGCCGCTCACGTTCCTGTTGCGTCCGCTGTGCGCGGGCGTCGGCGAATGCGCGCGGCGACTGCATCGCCGGATCGGCGTCGAAGCGCGCGGCCATCTCACGGAGCGTGCCGGCGGCGCGCGCGGCCTGCGCGTCGATCTGCGCAGCCGCATCTTGCCGGTATGCCAAGGCGCCCAGCGCCCGCAACGCTTTGAGCTGATTGTCGTATGCGTCGTGGCCGAGTTTGTCCGCCGTCACTTTCGCGAAATTCGACGCGACATACCCGGTGTTGAGTGCGCGCGAGAAATGCGACGCCGCGCCGGGGCGGTCGCCGGCGGCATAGGCGCTGCGACCAGCCTCGAGTTGCGCGCCGATGGATTCGGCGAGCGCACTCCAGGAATCGTAATCAGTGGCCGAATCGGCCGCAGATGTGGTCGTGCCGTCTTCGGCCGCGGCAGGGGCGGCCGGGTCGAGGCCCAGGCATAGCGCCATCGCGGCCAGTGCGGCCACGGCACAGGCGAGCGCCCAGCGGGCGCATGCGGGTTTCACAAACTGCGGCATCGTGCTCTCTCGTATCGGAGGGTTTTCGGAACTACGCCCAGCCTATGTTGTGAAGAATTGGAAAAACAGTCTTGCGTTTTCGCGAAAGCCGCGCTATGTACCCTGCGCTATGGAACATGCGCGAATGGCGGAATTCCAAGCATTGCGGCCTCCGCATCCACCGCCGCGATTCCATTGCGACGTTCCATATGTTGAGATATGAACATGCACGTCCCGCATAATGGACGCCGCTGCGGCCGGCTTTGGTAGACTGTCTGCATGACCCATGCCATGCCGGCCCAGCCCCTGCCCCCAGCCACCACCGCGTACCCCGGCGCATTGGGCGGCGGCATCCTCATCCACACCGCCGAACCGCTCAGTCCCGGTCTGCGCGCCGACATCGCCGCGATCATCGACGGCACCGAACGCGCCTTGTCGCGATTCCGGCCCGATTCGCTTGTGGCGCGCATCGCACGGGAGCCTCAGGGCGGCAGATTCGATTTCCCCGCATGGGCCGCACCGCTGTTCGCGTATTGCACCGCGCTCAACCGCGCCACAGGTGGGCGTTTCGACCCGTGCATCGGCGCAGACCTGATCCGTCTGGGGTATAGCGCGTCGTTCTCATGCGCCGCGGGCCCCACCGACGTTGCGCCACCCCGCCTTGCGCGCCACACATGGACCGGCAAGGTGGAGTGCGAAGGCGCGACGCTCGTGACGCACGGCCCGGTCCAACTCGATTTTGGGGCATGCGGCAAAGGGCTGTGCATCGACCGCATCGCCAACGCGCTGGCCGTTCTCCTCGGACCCACCCCATGCATGGTCGACGCCGGGGGCGACCTGTCCCTCCGCGGACTCAACGGCCCCATCGCGATCGCCCTCGAAGACCCCCATGACCCGGACCTCGCGGTCGGTGTCACGCATATCGCGGACGCGAGCCTGTGCGCGAGCGCGCCAAGCCGGCGCAACTGGCGCGATGCGGCGGGCAATCGCGTCCACCATCTGCTCAACGCGCTCACTGGCGCGCCCGCCGACGGCGTGGCCGCCACATGGGTAAGCGTCCCCAGCGACGCCACCCCGTACCCGACGATGGTCGCCGACGGTGTGGCCACCGCGCTGTTCGTCACCCCTCCCGACCGGCTCGCCACATGGTTCCCCGGTTTCGACTGCCTTGTGCTCGACGGGTCCGGTCATGCGACAAGGTCGGCGGGGTTCGCTGCTGACCTCTTCACCACCACGCCCGACGGCACACCAATCACCTCAGCTGGTCCTGCTTTTCGCCGTTAATGTCATTTTTCCGATGATTTTGTGACGAAAGCGGCGAAATGCATGCCGAAAACGGCGCCCGAAACAGCGAAAAGGCGCATCTACGAGCCCAGACGTTCCGGTCACGCGAGCGGCGCCAGACGGTCGTACATGCGCTGCACCATGCGGTTCAGGGATTCTGGCGTGATGTCGTCGTAGTTCTCGGTTGTGGTGTACCCCGGTCCCGGCACGTAGCCGCCGGCGAGATACCCCGTCACCACCACTGTGGTCATGCCGGAGGCAGCAGCGGACGTGCGCCCGCTCATCGAGTCCTCGAATGCCACACAGCACGGCAGCAGCACCTCGGGTATGCCGAGTTTCGCCGCCGCGAGCTTGTAGGGTGCGGGGTCGGGCTTCTTCGCTACATCGTCGTCACCGCACACATAGCCGGCGAACGCGCCCTCCGGCGCCTGTGCGATGAGGTTTTCGGCGAGGTCTCGCGGCGAGGTCGTCACGAGCATCGACGGGATGCCGGCATCGCGCAGCTGCTCGAGCAGCCGGCGCACTCCGGGAATCCACGGCAGCTGTTTCTTCTGCTCATCGGTCACATATTGGATCATGCGCCGGCCAATCTCATCCGCGGGCAGTGGGCAACCAAGATCAACCATCTCCTGCGCGATCTGCGGCACCGGCCGGCCTGATCCGCCTTCCGCCAGCTGCTTCGTCCAATGCCCGCCGTATTCGCGCACAAGACGCAGTTCGCTTTCATGCCACAGCGGCTCGGAATCGATGAGCGTGCCATCCATGTCCCAGAACACACCCTGCAACGCCTCGAGCTTGGCAGCTCCGTTTCCTTGAACACCCATGCGCGCCTCTTTCGCCATTGTCGCCATGCTCACCACGTGGATATCGTCGTTGCCCACGATACCCGCTGCACTGAGCGCAGCCGAATCCGCGTGTGTCCGCCGGCACGTTGTCCATTGCAAAAAGATGCCGGCCGGAACCCATGACCGGTTCCGGCCGGCATTATCGGCGTCGGGCGCTGCGTCAGCGGTGATTCGTGCGCCAAAGCACAACCGACTTGGAGTGCGCCTCCGCCGGCCGGTAGCTTGCGCCCGCCGCCAGCTCCCGCGTCTGTGTCTGGAGCCGGTGCCTCCAATGCCGTGCGCGCCGGCAGCGGCGCATCTCGGTGATCCGTCCGTCCATGTCCGCCGTGAAGACGCTCACACGGTCATCCGCGCGCGCGGCCCGCAACTGCCGGCGCAGCTGGCGGTTCTCTTCCTCCAGATTGAGGATGCGCGCGATGCCCGTCAGATTGATGCCGTCCCGCTGACTCATGCGCTGCGCCTGGATCAGGCGGTCCACATCGCGCAGCGAGTACCGGCGCGCGCCACCGCCGGTGCGCTGCGGCACCACGAGCCCGCTGCGGTCGTATTGCCGAAGTGTCTGTGGGTGCACGGCGGCGAGCTCGGCCGCACGCCCCACACTGAACACGGGCAGGTCGATGTCGAAACCGACGCGCGACGCGCCATCGAGGTCAGCTCGCCCGGCCACAATCGCCATCGCGCACATCTCGTACAGCCTGCGTTTCTGCTGTTCCATGCGCGACATCGGATCAGGCCTCCCGCTCGCTCGCGATGTCGGCGGCGAAATCACCGCACATCTTGTCGAACTCCTTCGCCGCATGCTTCTCATGCATGCTCGGCTTCTTCGGCACGCGAATCTGTACGCGTCCCACAAGGTCGCCCGTCTTGCGCGGCGTCTGCACGCCCTTGCCCGAGATGCGCACTTCGTCTCCACTCGAAGCGCCGGCATGCACCTTGAAGGTGACCTGTTCGCCGTCCATGTCTTTCGCGGTGACCTTCGCGCCGTCGACCGCTTCGCCCACGGTGATCGGCAGGTCCATGACCAGATCGACGCCGTCCATCGTGAACTTGGGATCTTCCGTCACGGTGACCTGCAGATACATGTCGCCGGTCTTGCCGCCGTGCTTGCCGGGCTTGCCCTTGCCGGCGAGGCGGATCTTCTGGCCGTTCTTCACGCCGGCCGGGATGCGGGTCTTGAACTTCTTGCCGTTGGCCTTGAGCGAGACCGTGGCACCCTTGACCGCCTGGCGGAATGTCAGCGTGATCTTCGAGTTCAGGTCGCCACCGTCCTCCGGCACCGGGGTCGGGCGGTAGCCTTGATAGGCGCCCTCACCGTAATCGTCATAGCCATAGCCGCGGCCGAAGCCTTCACCACCGCCGGCGCCGCCACCGAACATCGAGAAGATGTCGTTGAGGTTCGACGCGCCGCCATTCGTGGAGAAACGGATGTGCGAGCCGTTGCCGCCGGCGCCGCCACCGAACATCGAACCGAAGATGTCGGAGAAATCGGCGCCGTCGAAACCGCCGCCACCGGCGCCACCGGCAAAGCGGGCGCCGCCCATGCCAAACTGGCGAATCGCGTCGTACTTCTCACGCGAATCCTTGTCTTTGAGCACGTCGTACGCTTCGGAGATGTCCTTGAACTTCTCCTCGCCTTCCTTCGTCTTGTTGATGTCGGGGTGGTACTTGCGCGCGAGTTTGCGGTACGCCTTGGTGATTTCGCTTTCCGTGGCGTCTTTGGAGACACCGAGGGTCTTGTAGAAGTCTTTGTTCAGCCATTCATTCTCAGCCATATTGTGCCTCCTTTCGAGGTCTTATGTTGCACTGTTGGTCGTTGTAAGTCTGTGTATACGCGAGCGTGGCCGTGGACCGGAATCGAATGCGGTCCACGGCCACGCTCGCCTGCATGTGCGGCAGTCGTCACTCCTGCGGTGAGGCGACCACCACGCGCGCCGCGCGGATCACGCGGTCGCCGATGCGGTACCCCGCCTCGGCCACGGTGTCCACGGTCGCTTTCTCGGCCTGCGGATCCGGCTTGTGCAGGATGGCGTCGTGGCGGGTCGGGTCGAAATCCTCGCCTTTCACGCCGAACTTCTCCACGCCGAACTTCTCGAAGGCCTTGTCGATCTTCGCGGCGACGGCCTGGAACGATTCGTCCATCTCGCCACCGTGTTCGCGGATGCGGTCAATGTCGTCGAGCGCGGGCAGCTCCGCCGCAAGCACATCGATGATGCCCTGCTGGCGGGCACGCTCCATGTCTTTCTTGGTGCGGTTGCGGTAGTTGATGAACTCCGCACGCTCGCGCTGCAACGCCTCGAGGTATTCAGCGGCCTCTTTCTTGGCTTGGCCAAGCGGGGTCAGCTTGCCATCCTCCGAGTCCGCCTCTTCGCCCTCTTCGGGCGTGGCCGGTTCTTCGTTCGGCTGCTGCTCGCCTTGCTCCTCGCTGGATTGCGCATCGTTGTTCGATTCGGGTTCCGCCTGATCGGCGTCCCCCTCAGGGGCGACCTGCCCGGCCGCGAGTTCGTCGGCGTCGGGCAGGTCGTTGAGGTAATCGTCCTTGTTGAATTCGGACATTACTTGTTGTCCTTGTCGTCGTCCACAACCTCGGCGTCCACCACGTCGTCGTCGCCACCGTTGTTGGCGGCGCCCTGATCGCCCGCGGCGGCCGCGCCTTCGGCGCCCTGCTGCGCGTACAGCGCCTGGCCGATCTTCTGGGCCGCGGTCATGAGCTTCTCCTGGTCGGCCTTGATCTTCTCAATGTCGTCGCCCTTGAGCGCGTCCTTGAGTTCGTTGACCGCGTCGGTGACCTCCTTGGCCACGTCGTCGGCAAGCTTGTCCTTGTTGTCGTTGACGAGCTTCTCGGTCTGGTAGGCAAACGCCTCGGCCTGGTTGCGGGTCTCGGCCTCTTCCTTGCGCTTCTTGTCGTCGGCTTCATGGGCCTCGGCATCACGCACCATGCGGTCGATCTCGTCCTTCGGCAGTGCGGAACCGCCGGTGATCGTCATCGACTGCTCCTTGCCGGTGCCCTTGTCCTTCGCGGAGACGTGCACAATGCCGTTGGCGTCGATGTCGAAGGTGACCTCGATCTGCGGGACGCCACGCGGCGCCGGAGCGATGCCGGTCAGCTCGAAAGTGCCCAGCGGCTTGTTGTCGCGGGCGAATTCACGCTCGCCCTGATAGACCTGGATGAGCACGGACGGCTGGTTGTCCTCAGCGGTCGAGAAGATCTCGGAACGCTTCGCCGGGATGGCGGTGTTGCGCTCGATGAGCTTCGTCATGATGCCGCCCTTGGTCTCGATGCCCAGCGAAAGCGGGGTCACGTCGATCAGCAGCACGTCCTTGCGGTCGCCCTTGATGACGCCCGACTGCACGGCTGCGCCGATGGCCACAACCTCATCCGGGTTCACGGACTGGTTCGGTTCCTTGCCGCCGTCGAGCTCCTTGACGAGCTCCTTCACGGCGGGCATACGGGTCGAGCCGCCGACCAGGATCACATGGTCAATCTGCGAGACGGAGATGCCGGCATCGGCCAACACGTTGTTGAACGGCGTGCGGCAGCGGTCGAGCAGATCCTTCGTCATTTCCTCGAAGTGCGCACGGGTGAGCGTCTCGTCGAGGTGCACAGGCGTGCCGTCAGGGGTCATGGCCAGGTACTGCATGTTGATTGTGGTGGACATGGACGAAGACAGTTCCTTCTTCGCCTGCTCCGCGGCTTCCTTCAGACGCTGCAGGGCAATCTTGTCCTTGCTCAGGTCGACGCCGTACTTGTTCTTGACTTCGCCGACGAGCCAGTCGATGATGCGCTGGTCCCAATCGTCGCCACCAAGGTGGTTGTCGCCGCTCGTGGCCTGCACCTGGATCGTCGAGAAGCCGTCGTCGTCCTTGCCGATCTCCAGCAGCGAGACATCGAAGGTGCCGCCACCGAGGTCGAAGACCAGAATGCGTTCGTCTTCCTTGCCCTTCTCCAGACCATAGGCCAGAGCCGCGGCGGTCGGCTCGTTGATGATACGCAGCACGTTCAGGCCTGCGATTGTGCCGGCGTCCTTAGTGGCTTGGCGCTGGGCGTCGTTGAAGTATGCAGGGCAGGTGATGACGGCGTCGGTGACCGGCTCACCCAAATAGGCCTCGGCATCACGCTTGAGCTTCATCAGGATCTGTGCGGAGATCTCCTGCGGCGTCCATTCCTTGCCGTCGATGTCCACGGTCCAGTCAGTGCCCATGTGGCGCTTGACCGAGCTGATGGTGCGGTCGACGTTCGTCACGGCCTGGCGCTTGGCCACTTCGCCGACGAGGATCTCGCCGGACTTGCTGAAGGCCACCACCGACGGGGTGGTGCGCAATCCTTCGGCGTTCACGATAACGGTGGGTTCGCCACCTTCCAGCGTTGCGATGCAGGAATTGGTGGTACCCAAATCAATACCGACTGCGCGTCCCATACTTGTTCTCCTTTGTTAGGTTCGCTTATTCATTAACAATGCTTGCTCAAGTCCCGTCAGGCGCGCTGCCCTCACTCTCGCGTGGGCGGCCTTCTTGGACCTTCCAAAACTTGAGCCTACATCACTCAACTATTGGATGTCAAACTTTATTCCCGCTGCGGAAAAGATTTTTCCACAATCTCCGAACCCGCGGAATCCCAACAAGAACGCCGCTTCAACAGTCTGTTTGAGGCGGCGTTTCAGCCAACACTCAGCGTAGGTTGATACCGGACTGGCGCAAAACATGACGTTCGTCAAGGCAGCACAGACGAGCGTCATGCAGCACCCCCAAAAGCATGACGTCCCTCAGAGCCATTCCGACGGACGTCATCATCTATGCCGCTATCCGCGATATCCGTCTACCCAATCAGACGACTGTCGCGGAGAGCCACGCTTACCGCTCGAGCGGTCTGTCTGGCTCCAAGCGCGCGTCGGTGCCGCGCAGCACGAGGCGCGGTTCCACAATCGAATGCGGCTCATCGAGTGGCTCGCCGCGCAACAGCTTGAGGCCCTTCTTCGCGGCGGTCGCTCCCATCGAGAATGGATCCTGCCGCATGGTGGTCAAATCGACCGTATCGGCATACGCGCTGTCGTCGAATCCGATAATCGAATAATCGCGCGGCGAATAGTACCCGTGCCGCTGCAGTTTGATGATCAGCGGAATCGCCATCATGTCCATCTGGCAGCAGATCGCGTCGGGGAATGTCTCCTCGGACAGCACGGCGGCGAGCGCGGCATCCGCGAAATCGCGGCCGCGCGGCACCGAAAGCACCTTCCAATCGATGTCATGCGTGCCTTCAGCCGCCTCGCACGCGCGCACGAATCCGCGCCCGCGCGCGTCGATCGACGCTTCGAGCGACTCCTCGGCGGCGGAGCATGTGTAGACGATCTTGTGGTGGCCCAGGTTGATCATGTGCTGTGCCGCGCGGAACATGCCCGCTTCGTCGTCGATGCTGATCGAGGCGTCGAACGCGCTGCTCGATGGCGTGTTGATGCCGATGATCGGCACGTGCGTGCGGCGCAGCTGTTCGACTTCGTTCGGCTCGATTGCGAATGACGCCACGAACACGGCGTCTACGTTGCGCAGCACCGGCAGGTTCACGAAGAACGATTCGCGGTTCTTCGCGTCGTCGATGTGCTGGAAAAGCGAGATGTCGTACCCCGCGTCGTGCAGCACCGAATTGAGGCCGGCGAAGACCTGGGTGTTGAACCAGCTCGTCACCTCTTCGTTCATCAGCAGCGCCACGCGGAACGTCTGCCCCGATTTGAGCGCGGTGGCGGAACGGGAGATGTTGAAGTCGAGCATCGATGCCGCTTCCATAACCCGTTCACGTGTTTTTTCGGAGACGAGCTCCGGGCGAGTGAACGCACGGGAAACCGTGGAAATCGACACGCCGGCGATATGCGCTACTTCACGAATGCCTTTCTTGTGCACGATTGCCCCCTTTGGTGGTGAAATTGGTCAGTTACGTTGGATGGTTGGAATCAGAGCGCCATGCATGCGCAGGCGAGGAGGATGGCTGGGTAGACCGCGTAGAACACCCATGGCGTCCAGAAGTGGCGGTAGCCGAGCTCTCCATTGCGGTAGTGCAGGAACGCGACGCCGAAGCCGGGGGCGATGCCCGAGACGGCGCCCAGTGTCGCGGCGGTGAGCATCATCGTGTTCTCGCGCCGGTGCAGGTAGTAGTAGATGACGCAGAAGCCCAACGTGAGCGAGCCGATGTTGAGAATCGCCTGGCTTTGCCCGACGCGCAGGAGCACGTCCCACAGCAGGCCGATGATCACGAGGAGCACCGAAAGCGTGACGCGCACACCGGTCTTCAGGTCTTCCACGGCGTCGAGTAGCACCATCACCACAAGCGCCACCACAAGGCCGAACACCGGGTTCTGCGAGCGGAAGTCGAAGAGGTGGTCGGGGCCGAAGGTGACCATGTCGTACGGCACTTCGCACACGAGCGCGAGGATGAACAGGCGCATGCCGTATTTGAACCAGCTTCGGGTCCTGTCGAAGCCCGTGTACAGCAGCCACGCGTAGATCGGGATGGCCACCCACGAGATCGCCTCGCATAGCACGACCACGGTGAGCACACCCATGTCGTCGGTCGAGGGTGCGCCAAGGAACTTCGGCACGAGGGTCATGCTCGCCGCGGACAGGAACATGAGCACATCGCCAATCACTTTCAGCTTGAACGTCGAAAGGCCTTTCGGCTTCGCTTTCTTCTCTTCGAGGTACTTCGCGTATTCGTCCATCATTCACTTCCTGTAGTTATCCGGCATGCCGGGCATGGCTTCGTCACCCTTGCCCCATTCCGTTGGCCCCGGATGCTTCGGCTTCGGCCTTATGGATGTAGTCGAGCAGGCCCTGATAGTCGGCGCCTTCGAACGACGCGACGGCCTGGTCGGCGGTCTCTCCGCCCGTGTTGTCGTCGGTGTGCAGGTAGACCGCGTCGATGCCGGCCTGCGCGGCGCCAAAGATGTCGCTCGCCTCGTCATTGCCCACCATGAGTGCGTACTGGGGCTCGACTTCCTCGCGGATGAGCGCGTGGCGGAAGATTTCGACCGACGGCTTGCGTATGCCTTCGTCGCTCGAGATGAGCACATCGTCGAACATGTCGTTGAGCCCGAGCAACTTGAGTTCGGGCCAGGTGTAGCTCGCCTGCGCGTTGCTGATGAGCACGACGCGCCGTCCTTCGCCCTTGAGTGTGCGTAGCAGTTCCTTCGCCCCGGGGAACAGCCGCAGCTTCGACGTCGAGGCGCGCCGGAACGTCCATGCGACCTTGCGCGCCTGATCGAGCGTGCCGTCGACCCAGCACGCGCGGAACAGCGCGTGGTACGCGGGCAGCAGATCCGGCTCGAACCAGTCGCCACGGTCGCGTCGGGCGTTCGCGCGCACCACTTCGCGCGCGAACTGCTCGCGCAAGCGCCCGTTCGTCGGGTATTCCGCGCCCTCCCGGTACAGTGCGGCGCGCAACGCGGTCCAGGCGTCCTCGGATTGCTCATCCGTGTGGATGTCCACCAAAGTGCCGTACAGATCGAACAGCACCACAGGGTAACGGTTCGCGGTCATCGCTATCAACTCCAGTCAGTGTCGCGGCTCATGCGCCGGTGTTTGGCGTGCGCTTCCAGATGGTCAGTGTGCGCGCGGGCATCGGGAACACGCCGTCCGGCCGCACCGCCGCGAGCGTCGGACGCGCAGGCTCGGCGCTCGTCGAATCGAGCACGCACGTCCAGGCCGGCGGCTGTGCGGACTGCGTGCCGGCGGGCGCGGCGGGCAGGTTGTCGTGCGCGTCGTCGGCGTATGCCTGCTCGAGCGCGCGCGCGTCGAGTGCGGCGTCGTCATGCCCGGGATTGATGAGCACGGCGGTGTCGTGCACGCGGTACGCCACGGTGTCGCCGGGCGCCTCGACCGCGATGTGCTCGGCGCTGAACCAGTCGGGGTTCGCGCGGCGCAGTGCGATAAGCGTGCGGTAGAAGTCGAGCAGATCCCCCATGCGCGCGGCGCGCACCCAGTCGATCTGATTGACCTCTTTGCCCGAGTCGAACGAATTGTCGTTGCCGTGTTTCGTCTTGCCGAATTCCTCGCCCGAGAGCATGAACGGCAGGCCGGCGGCGGTGTAGATGATGCCGGCGGCGAGTTTGTTCGCCTCGAGCACGCGTTCCGTCTGCTCGCCCGGCTCGGCCTCATACAGCGCCTGCAGATTGACCGCGTTGTCCGCGCCGAACATGCTCATGCTCAGTTTATCCCACAACGTCAGGTCGTCGTGTGCCGAAACATACTGCACGATCTGACCGGCGTTGCCTTCGTTCGTCTCCGGCGCGCGCCATGCGTCGGCCGCCAGCTCGATGAGCGGCTTGTTCGTGCGGGCGTCGCCGTTCACGTAGCCTTTGAGTTCGCTGTAGAACACGTGGCCTTTGATCGCGTCGCGCGTGCGGTCGCAGAAGTGGCCGATGCGCGGGTCGAGCAGGCGCAGGCCCTGCTTGTCGGCCAGGTCGGTGCCGGCGAGCGTCGTCGTCGAAGCGGCGGCCCACGGCTCGCCGTACATGATGATCTCGCGGCCGCCCGACAGCGCGTCGAGCGATGCGCGGATCGCGTTCATCGTCGTCACGTCGATGAGGCCCATGAGGTCGAAGCGGAAGCCGTCGATGTGGTATTCGCGCGCCCAGTAGGTCACGGATTCCACAATGAACCGGCGGAACATCTCGCGCTCGGTGGCCATGTCGTCGCCGCAGCCGGAGCCGTTGGACAGCGTGCCGTCCTCATTGCGCCGCATGAAGTAGCCGGGCACAGTGCGTTCGAACCAGTTGTCGGCCGAATACATGTGGTTGTAGACCACATCCATGATCACCTTGAACCCCGCCGCGTGCAGTGCCTGGATCATGCGCTTGCATTCGGTGATGCGCACGGCGCCGTCGTACGGGTCGGTGGAGAACGAGCCTTCCGGCACGTTGTAATTGAGCGGATCGTAGCCCCAGTTGAACTGGCGGGCATCGGATTCGTCGACCGAACCGTAGTCGTAGAACGGCAGCAGCTGTACCGCGGTCACGCCAAGCCTCTTGAGATAGGCGATGCCGGTGGGGAACGTGCCGCCGCCGTCGAGCGAGGTCTGTGCGTCGGTGAACGCGAGGAACTTGCCTTGGTGGTCCTTCGGGAAACCGCCGTGCGGGTTGTTGCTGAAGGAGCCCACGTGGGCCTCCCACACCATCGTCTCGCTCAGCGGTGTGTGCGGGCGCTCGTCGCCGGCCCAGCCTTCCGGGTCGGTGCGCGGCAGGTCGACGACCATGCTGCGCCGGCCGTTGATGCCGGCCGCGCGGGCCCACGGGTCGGCCGAGCGGAACGAGGCGCCGTCGGCGAAGTCGACGATGAAGTCGTAGTACACGCCGTCCAGATTGCGGTCGAACGCGGCGGTCCATGCGCCATCGTCCTGCAACTGCATGGCAACGGACTCGATGAGCCGGTCGCCGGTCTGCTGTTGCGAACCGCATGTGAACAGCCTCAGCGTCACAGCCTTCGCCGAAGGTGCCCAGAGAGCGAACTGGGTGCCGGATTCAGTGACCTCGGCACCCAGTTGGCGTTCCAGACACAGCGGGAACGGTTCTGCGACACCCGGCTCCAGTCCTTCGGACAGAGGCTCGAATGCCTGGATCATGATTAGCCCTTCACCGCGCCCGACATGGATTCCTGGTAGAAGCGCTGCATCACGATGAACAGGATTGCGATCGGAATCGAGATGAGCACCGCACCCGCCGCGAAGCGGCCGAACCAGCTGTTGATGTATTCCTTGTCAAGCATGAGCCACAGGCCCAGCGAGGCCGTGTAGTTCTCCTGCGTGCGGGCGATGACCTTCGCCATGACGAAGTCGAGCCATGGGGTCAGGAAGCCCACGATTGCTTGGTACACAATCATCGGGCGGCACATCGGAATGATGATCTTGGTGAACACCTGCCAGCGGGTGCAGCCGTCGAGCATCGCGGCTTCGTCGAGCGAAGTCGGGATGGTGTCCATGTAGCCTTTCATCACGTAGAAGCCCGCACCGGTACCGGCGGAGTACACGAGGATCAGCGCCAGGATCGTCATGCCGTCGCTCGTCAGGCCCATGGCCTTGAGGATGAAGTAGATGGCGACCACGGACATGATGCCCGGGAACATGCCCAGAATCAGCACGAAGTTCATAAACGAACGGCGGCCGCGGAAGCGCATACGGCTCATGCAGTATGCCACGGAGAGCACGAAGAATACCGAGATGATGCACACGAAGACCGCGATGATGAACGTGTTCATGAACATGCGCGGGAAGTTGAGCACCTTGGTCTCGGTGAACAGGCTGATGTAGCTGTCGAGCGAGTACTCCGTGGGGAAGAACGTGTCCTGGTATGGGGCCGTGTTCTTGTTGAAGCTCTCAAGGAAGATCCACACGATCGGCAGCAGCCAGATGACGCCCAGCACCGTCAGCAACACATAGGTCGCGATGTCGGCCACAATGCGGCGCTTGCGCTGGTCATGCATGAATCCTTGGCTCTGCGGCTTGACTTGAGTGTGTTTACTCACCGGAATGCCTCCTCGTTCTTGTAGGAACCGCTGCTGCGGTAGGTGATCAGCGACACGATGGCCAGAACGATGAACGTCATGATGCCGATGACGGCGCCGAGGTTGTAATCGCTGCGATCGACCGTGAGCTTGTACAGCCATGTGATCAACAGATCGGTCTTACCGGCCGAATCGCCGACCTGGATCGGGTCGCCACGCGTCAGCAGGTAGATGACGTTGAAGTTGTTCACGTTGCCGGTGAAGGTGGTGATCAGGTACGGAGTGAGCACGAAGATGATGTACGGCATCGTGATCTTGACGAAGATCTGCCACCAGTTCGCGCCGTCGATCTTGGCCGCCTCATAGAGCTCGGCCGGGATGTTCTGCAGGATGCCGGTGACCTGCATGATGGTGTAGGGGATGCCGACCCACAAGTTGATCACGATGACCGTGACACGGGCCCAAGTGGCGTCGGTGAAGAACGGCATCGGTCCGTCAATCCAGCCCCACTGCTCGAGGATGCGGTTCACCGCGCCCTGCGGCTGCAGCATCTGGTGCATGACGAGCAGCGAGACGAACTGCGGCACGGCGATGGACATCGAGAAGACCGCACGCCAGAAGCCCTTGCCTCGGGTCGTGTTGCGCTGGATGACCATGGCCAGGAACAGGCCGAAGAAGAAATTCAGGAACGTCGCGAAGAACGCCCACACCAAGGTCCACAGCAGGACCGAGAGGAACAGGCGGCTGGAGACGATGCTGCCGGAGTTCGAGAAGACGGCCTTGAAGTTCTGCAGGCCGACCCAGTCGAAGAGGACCAAGTGGTTGTGGTCGTAGCTCGTGAACGCCATCGAGATCATGAAGATCAGCGGCAGCACAGTGAAGATCACGATGCCGGCGACGGGCAGGGCGAGCAGCAGGATGTTCGCCTTGGAGTCGAACAGCGTGTGGATGTCGTCCATGAACGACGGCGCGCGGCCGTTCTTGCCGCCGAGGCACTGCGCCTTGTAGGCGGAGCGGATCGCGAGGCTCCACCACAGCAGGAACAGCAGGCAGATCACGAGCGTGCAGACGCCGTACAGCAGGATGGTGACCGAGTTGTCACCGGGGGTGTGCACAAGCTTGGCGCCCACCCATTCGGTGGATTCCTTGCGCCAGCCGAGTGACGGCAGCATGGACAGGTTGTGTGCACCCGAGAAAATCATGAATAGGATAAAGCCGACTTCGCCCGCGAGGAACAGCAGACCTTTGACGTATTGCTTATGGACGATGTTGCCCAGACCGAAAACCAGGGCCGACAACTTGGTGAAGATGTCGCCTTTCTCGAGCGCTGCCTTGAGCGTATATGGCGAGGGGGCCACATACTCCGCGCCCAGTTTCCGGCGGCGTTTGAGTTCTCGTTGTGAAAGGGTGACTGTACTCATCCCCTACCGCCTCTCTTCTTGTACTAACAGATGATTGTGCCTGTGGTTCCGGCGGCATTGCACTGGAATGGGGCGTTCGCGCTGCTGTGCGGCAAGCGCCCGGGGCACGTTATGGTGACTCCGAACATGATGTGTGCGGAAGGCTCAGAGTCTCAAAACCTTCCGCACACTTGAGTTATCGCTGACTAGTATTCACCGGGGTGAATGCCAGGCTCAGAATCATTCAGCGCTCTGAGCGGCAACGTCCTTCTCGACGCTGTCGATGAAGGCCTGAGTCTTCTCCTTGTAGTTGTCAGCGTTGGTTTCCTTGCTGACGAGCGACTTGCCGAAGGTCTCGGCCGGGGTCCACCAGGCGTTCATGGCGGCGATCGTCGGCTGGACAACAGAGGTCTCGGCCAGGGTCTTCTGCTGGGCGGCGACGGCCGGGTCTTCCTTCATGCCTTCAAGATCGGTGAGGGTCTTGTCGGTCGGGATGATCTGACGCATCTCCCAGTGCTTCTTCTGGGCCTCGGTGGAGCCGAGGAACGCGGCGAACGCGGAAGCGGCTTCAGGGCTCTTGGCGTTCGGGTTGAAGGCGACGGCCTTGGAACCGGCGAGGGACTTCATCTGGTAGTCCTTGCCGTCGGCCTTGAAGGTCGGCATGGCGGCGGCGCCGTAGTTGTCGCCCAGGCCTTCCTTGACCTTGGCAGCGTCCCAGGAGCCGGAGAAGTAGGCGTCAACAGCGCCCGAGGTCAGGTTCGACAGGCCGGCGGTGCCGTCGTCGTTGGTGAAGTTCGGGTTGGCAACCAGGTCAACAAGATACTTCGAGACGGCATCGGCGTTCTCGAACTTGATGCCGGCCTTGGCATCGTTGCCGTTCTCACCGAACATGGTCATGCCGGCGCCCAGATAGAAGGCCGGGATGTACCAGGAGTTCTGCAGCTGGTAGCTGACCTTGCCCTTGGAGAGCATGGTGTCGAGCGACTTGACGTCGTCCTCGGTGAACTTGGACTTGTTGTAGAACATGAAGTAGGTGTTGCCGGTGTACGGAACGCCGTAGATCTTGCCATCGGTGCCGGTGACGGAATCGACGATCGTCTGGTCGTTCTGCTCCTTGACCTGGGCGGCCACGGTTCACCGGGGCGATCGCGTTGGCTTCCTGCAGGGTGCCAAGCTGGTCGTTCGCGAACATGAAGACGTCGGCGGCGGCAGACGGGTCGGTCTGCACGGTCTTGGCCGCGTCGCCTTCGGAGACCACGGAGTTCTTCCAAGTCACTTTGTACTCAGGGTGAGCCTTCTCGAAGGCCGCTTCCATATCCTTGAGCCAGTCGGCGTCCTCCTGCGGGGACCACACGCTCAGGTTCACGGACTGGGTCTCAGCCGGGGCGCTCGAGGAAGCGCCGCCGTTGCTGTTGTTGTCATTGCCACCGCAAGCCGCCATCGGGATGAGCATAGCTGCAGCAGCGGTGATCCCAACCGCCTTCTTCCAATTGATCATCATTGACCTTTCCTTTCCATCAATGCAATCGCATTTTGTCAATCCTCAACGCCACGCGGACATGCCTCGAACGGCGGCTTTCATGAAAAGCCACCGCAGTGAAACACGCCAGGCGATGATGTTGTTCATCACCAATCCGCGCAACGCTTCAGTGGTCTATACTGTATACCACACCTGCAAACGTTGTCAAAATTGTCCACCATGCGAGTGTCACTTTTTCGACAAATGAAAAACGTTTGCACCGTTAAGGAGCGACTCATGAATCAACCGCAACACACCCCCGCGTCTTGGCTTTCCCACGCGGCATTCTATCAGGTGTTCCCCGCAAGTTTCGCCGATTCCGACAATGACGGCATCGGCGATATCCAAGGCATCACCGAACACCTCGACTATATACAAGAACTGGGTTGCAACGCGCTGTGGATCAATCCCTGCTTCGCCTCGCCGTTCCGCGACGCCGGCTATGACATCAGCGATTACACGCGTGTCGCCGAACGCTACGGCACCAATGAAGACCTCGAGAACCTGTTCGCCGCGGCGCACGCGCGTGGCATGCATGTGCTGCTCGACCTCGTACCGGGCCACACGAGCAACGAGCATCCTTGGTTCATCGCGAGCGGCCAAGACAAACCGAACCTCTACACCGACCGCTACATCTGGACCGACACGTGGATCTCCGGCGGCGACGGGCTGCCGTTCATCGGCGGAGAAATGCCACGCAATGGCGCATACATCGTCAATTTCTTCGCATTCCAGCCCGCGCTCAACTACGGTTTCGCGCATCCTTCACGCCCATGGCAGAACGCCGCGCTCTCCGACCCTGCAATCAATACATGCGATGCCATGCTCGACGTGATGCGCTTCTGGCTGTCGCGCGGCGCGGACGGCTTCCGCGTGGACATGGCGGACAGCCTGGTCAAGGGAGACGACGCGGGCAAGCCGGCCACAATCGCCACATGGCGGTACATGTTCGGCCAGATCCGCGGGGAGTTCCCGCAGGCCGCGTTCGTGGCGGAGTGGGGCCGCCCCGAAGAATCGCTGCAGGCCGGATTCGACATGGACTTCTACCTCGACTGGCGCTGGGACGGCGTGCCGAACGGCTACAACCTGCTGCTGCGCAACACCGACACGCCGCTTGTGCACGACGGCGACAAGAGCTACTTCAACGCAGACAGCGGCGCGAGCATCCGCCCGTTCCTCGCCGAATACGAGCCGCGCCTGCGCGAAGCCGAGCGCGCGCACGGCTATTTCAACCTGATCACGTGCAATCACGACACCGCGCGCGTGGCGCCGCGCCTGAGCCCGCGCGAAATCAAGCTCGCCTATGCGACGATGCTGCTGATGCCGGGCGTCCCGTTCATCTATTACGGCGACGAGATCGGCATGCGCTACCGCGACCTGCCCACGCACGAAGGCGCCTACACGCGCACCGGCAGCCGCACACCGATGCAGTGGGACGCCTCGGTGAACGCCGGCTTCTCCGGCGCCTCGGCCAACGCGCTCTACCTGCCGGTCGATGGAGCCAAAGACGCACCGACCGTGGCGGACCAGATGGACGACGGCGATTCGCTGTGGCACACCGTGCACGCGGCGCTCCAGACGCGCCACGCCACGCCGGCCTTCCACCCGGACGCCGCATTCGAGACGCTATTCGCGGCGGACGACAAGCGGTCCTTCGTCTTCAAGCGCAGCGCCGAAGGCGTCAGCGCAATCGTCGCCGTCAATCCGGGCCGCGAGACGGAGATCATTGAGCTGCCGGCCGGCGACGGTTCCGACGCGCGCACGATTACGCTGGAGGTGGGCGAACCCGCCCTTGACGGCACCACGCTCACACTGCCCCCGCAGTCCTTCGCCGTGCTGCAGTAGGTCCAGCCAACCGCACAAACCCATCCCCGCCCGCGTGCACCACCCGCGCATGCGGGCTTTTGCATGCACCGGCATGGGTCTGGCGCCTGCAATCGACCGCCGGGCCCATGCAGTGCGCCCCGTTCCACACCTCCACACAACGCTTTGGCTCTTGCAAACGTGGGAGAACGCAACGCGCCCAGAACACAGTCAGATTTCACTGTTGCCTTGCTTTTCCAGCTTGTTTGCTCGTGTCAACTATTTTGCAAACGCTTTCACAATGCGGTATACTGAAGCACAATCAGACGCGCGCGGAGCCAACGATGGACCACCGCGCACGCCAACCACCCTCTATGTTGACTACTTGCGTATTGCAGGGGAAAGAGAGCAATGATGGCCGAAGCCAACGCCGCACAGCAGGGGAACGCGCTCAAGGCGTCCGACAATCCCAGGGAAAGCGCAGAGCGTCTCGCCCGCCCGCTCATCCGCCTCGCCAATGCATGGGGCATCTCCACCTCGTACATCGACCAGCTGGGCACCTATGTGGAAATCCGCGACGAAGTGCTCGTCACCGTGCTGCAGGCGCTCGGCGTGGATGCCTCCACCGACGAGGCGATCACGACGGCGCTCGAAGACCGCCGGAAGTACGAGCACGAACTGCTGGCTCCCCCCACCATCGTCAAGTTCCTGGGCACCCCCAAGTCGGTGCAGCTGCACGTCTTCGGCACCGACCCGCGCGTCACGCTCATACTCGAAGACGGCTCCGAGTTCACCGGTGAATTCGGCGAGCTGGCGTTCCAGGCGGAGAGCGACGACGTGAACGTCTACACGCTCAGCCTCAACGACGACATCCCGGCCGGCTACCACACGCTCACGTTCACCGACCGCAAGCGCACCATCTCGTGCGCGCTGCTGTGCGCCCCCGCGCGCATCCCCGTGCCGCAGGCAGTGCAGGACCAGCAGCGCTGGGGCTGGATGGCGCAGATGTACTCGGTGCGTTCCGCCGGGTCGTGGGGCGTCGGCGACTACGGCGACCTGCGCATGCTCGCCTCCGACGCGGCTGCCAAATCTGGCGCCGACTTCATGCTCATCAATCCAATCCACGCGAGCGCGCCAATCACCCCGCTCGAGCCCTCCCCGTACCTGCCCGAGTCGCGCCGATTCCTGAACGTCACCTACATCCGCCCGCAGGACATCCCGGAATTCGAGGAGCTGGGTGAGCGGGATTTGGCCACTGTGCGCGACCTGCATGACCGCGTGGCGGTGAACAACACGAACCCGGACCCGATCGACATCAACGCGGCATGGGATGCCAAGCGCACGGCGCTCGAGATCATCTTCCGCCAGAAGCGCTCCGCCGAGCGCGAGGCGGCGTTCGCGGAGTTCCGCCGTGCAGCGGGCGACGACCTGCGCGCGTTCGCCTTGTGGTGCGTCGCGTTCGAGGTGTGGGGCGCACCGTGGGAGGAAGGCGTGGACTGGTTCTCCACCACGAACCGGGACAGCCCTGAGATCGCGCAACTCGAGCAGGACCATGCCGACCTGTACGAGTTCGCGTGCTGGCTGCAGTGGATCGCCGCCGAGCAGGTGTCGGCCGCGCAGCAGGCCGCGAAAGACAGCGGCATGGCGCTCGGCCTCATGCAGGACATGGCCGTGGGCGTGCACACTTACGGTTCGGACGTGTGGTGGAGCCCCGAACGTTTCGCCGTCGGCACGGTGACCGTGGGCTGCCCGCCGGACTTCTACAACCAGCAGGGCCAGGACTGGGGCCAGCCGCCGTTCGACCCGAACTACATGGAGTCGACCGGCTACACCGTCTACCGCGACATGGTGCACAACATGTTCGCGCACGCCGGCGCGATCCGCATCGACCATGTGCTCGGCCTGTTCCGCCTGTGGTGGATTCCCGCCGGCGAAGGCCCGCGCGGCGGCGCGTATGTGCGCTACAACTATGAGGCGATGCTCGCCGTGCTGACGCTCGAGGCCTCGCGTGTCAACGGCATGGTCATCGGCGAAGACCTTGGCACGGTGCCGAAGTACGTGTCGAAGGTGCTTGCCGGCCACGGCGTGCTCGGCACCGTCGTCGAATGGTTCGCGCGCGTCGACGACTCTCCCACCGCCGGCGACCCGTACGCCATGCCGAGCACCTACCGTAAATACGCGCTGGCCTCGGTCACGACGCATGACCTGCCGCCGACCGCCGGCTACCTGCAGTACGAGCATGTCAAGCTGCGCGAACAGCTGCATCTGCTCAGCGAGCCGGTCGACGCGTTCATGTCGTCGGCGCAAGCCGAACAGCGCGCCATGCTCGACCTGCTTGTCGAAGGCGGTTGGCTCAACGCCGAGGCCGCACAGGATGTGCCGGGACACATTGAAGAGATCGTCGAGGCGATGCACGCGATGCTCAAGGACGCACCCTCGCTGCTGCTGCAGGCTGCGCTTGTGGACGGTGTGGGCGAAACCCGCACGCAGAACCAGCCGGGCACGTCCGATCAGTACCCGAACTGGCGCATCCCGCTGTGCGACGAGCACGGCAAGGTCGTGCCGACCGACGAGGTGTTTGATTCGCCGCGCGTGATGGCGCTGTCGAAGATCATGAACCGCTGATTTGCCGCGTGTGATAGCGCCGGCGACAATCACCAACCACTGATTTGCCGGTACCCCATATGCAAATGGCCTCCCCTTCAAGGGGAGGCCATTTGCATTGCTGTGCCATCTTCGTCGCCATACGCCTACCATGCCTACCATGTCTTCCGCTCCTCACCTCATCTCCTGTTTTCGCTGTTTCCGTCACTGTTTTCGCTGTTTTGGTCACGCATTTCGCCGTTTTGGTCATAAAAACATTGGAAAAATGACGGGAACGACGAAAAGCATGACGGAAACGGCGAAAAGCGCGAGATACGGCTGGATGCGAGTGGCTAGCGGCTAGTGACTGTCGGCGGGGCTGGCTCCGGACTAGGCGGTCACTCGCCGTCGTGGCGGTGGTCCTTGACGCTCCACTCGTCTTCCTGCACATGCGTCGAGAACGCCTGCCCCGTGTATTTGCGCAGCACGTACTCTTGGATCGGCACATGCAGCGAAAGCATCGAGCCGTAGCCAAGCACGACGAGCAGGAACAGCAGCTGCGGCAGTTTGAACCACAGGTAGACGAAGAGGCCGAAGTAGACGGCGTCGATTGCGGCGAGCGCAAGCGTCGCGGGAAAATAGCTGACGCCGAAGATGTATGCGTTCGCCATCGTGCGCGTGGGTGGGTTGTCGAACCGCGCCTGCAGTGTGAACACCCATTCGAATCCGATGACCCACAGGATCGTGACCGCGATCTTCGGGATGAGCAGCGGCGTGATCTGCAGCACGACCCAGCTGTAGGCCAGTCCAGCGCCCACAAGCAGGTAGACGACCCACAGGATCGTCGCACGCGCGAAGTTCTCCTTGAACGCGGCAAAGTAGTTGCGCGCCACATGACCCTGCCCGATGAGCATCTTGCGCGTCGCCGTCTGCCCTGCGGAGAGCGCGGCGCCGATTGTGACGACCGGGATGCTCGTCACCAGCATGAGGATGTTGATGACGATCGCGTCGGTGAGGTTGTTCCATGCCTGCATGAATTTGGAATCCGGGGAAAGCCAGTTCATTTCGCTCCTGCTTGTCTCGCGTGCTCGCTTCGAGCTTACTCCACGCCCATGCCTCCGCGCGGGCAAAACGAAGGCCGGGCGCCCGGAGCCCCCAGGAAAGGGACCCCATGGCTCCCGGCCATGGATTGTTGATTGATGGTGGAAAGATCAGCCCTTGACCGCGCCGGCCATGACACCCTTGACGATGTACTTCTGGCACAGGATGTAGAAGAGGATGATCGGGATGATTGCCAGCACGAGGCAGCCCATCATGGCGCCCATGTCGACGGAACCGTAGCCGCCCTTGAGGTACTGGATCGCAACCGAGATCGTCTTGTACTTGTTGAGGTCCAGTGTCAGGTACGGCAGCAGGTAGTCGTTCCACACCCACATGGCCTCAAGGATGGCCACCGAGATGATCGACGGCTTCATGATCGGCACCACGACCTGGAAGAAGATGCGCGGCACGGAGGCGCCGTCGATCATCGCCGATTCTTCGAGCGACTCCGGGATGCCCTTGACCACGCCGGTGAAGATGAACACGGCTAGACCGGCGCCGAAGCCCAAGTACACGAGGCACAGGCCCCATGGGGTGTTCAGGCCCAGACGGTCGGCGAGCCACGACAGCGTGAACATGAGCATTTGGAATGGCACGATCATGTTGAACAGGAATAGCGTGTAGAGCGCCTTGGCTGCCCAGTTGTTCACGCGCACGATCCACCATGCGCACATCGAGGTGCACAGCAGAATCAGCACAACGGAGCCGACGGTGATCAGTACCGTCCAGCCGAAGCTGGCGAAGAAGTTCGTGGTCTCGATGCCGCGCACATAGTTGTCGAACCCGACGAAGGCGTCACCGGTCGGGAATGAGAACGCGTTGGCGCTGATGTAGGTCTTCGACTTGAAGGAGTTCATGACCACCAGGAAGATCGGGAAGACCCACGCGATGGAGATCATGGAGAAGAATACGGTCCACAATGCACCGTGCTTTACTTTTTCGCCGTTCACGCTGCGACCTCCTTGGACGTCGTGAGCTTGTTCTGCAGCAGGGACACCACTGCCACCAGGATGAAGAACAGCACTGCCTTCGCCTGGCCGACGCCCGCGAATCCGGTGCGGGCGTAGAACGTGTTGGTGATGTTGAGTGCAAGACCTTCAGACATGCGCGACGGCGCACCGTTGGTCAGTGCGAGGTTCTGGTCGAAGAGCTTGAAACCGTTGGTCACGGTGAGGAACGAGCACACGGTGATGCTCGGCATCATCAGCGGGATGATGATCTTGAACATGGTCTGCGTGCCGCTTGCGCCGTCCACGGAAGCCGCTTCGAGCACGTCGGTGGGCAGCGACTGCATGCCGGCGATGTAGATGATCATCATGTAGCCGATCTGCTGCCAACAGACCAGGATGACCAAGCCCCAGAAGCCGTACTTCTGGTCATAGGTGAGCGAACGCTGCCAGTGGGCGAGCACGCCGTTGAGCAGCAGCATCCAGATGTAGCCCAGGATGATGCCGCCGATGAGGTTCGGCATGAAGAACACGGAGCGGAACAGGTTGGATCCGCGAATCGACTTGGTCAGCAAATACGCGATGGCGAATGCGACCACATTGATGACGATCGTGGTCACGATTGTCAACAGCGTCGAAAACAGCAGCGAGTGCAGGAACGTCTTGTCCTGCAGCGCCTTCTCATAGTTCCTGAAACCCACAAATTGCGCATCGGTGACGGTGCTGAACTTGCAGAAGCTCAGGTAGATGCCGTAGATGAACGGCACCACGAAACCGATGATGAATGCGGCGAATGTCGGAAGTACAAATAACGCCCACCAACGGCGTATCGCCTTACCGGCCATACTGATCATAGTACGCCCACTTTCCTCGTTCTTTCCGTGCATACTTCCGTGTATGCGATCATGGCGTGCCGGCGCATGACGTCTGAGTCATAGGCATGCAAGCCCGCCGGTGCAGATGACAGTACAACCATAACAACTCATGGCCATGCTGTCAAACGTTTACATTTGGGGTGTTTTGAATACGGCATTGCCTGACTTGCCCACACCTCGCCAAATCGCATAAACGCTGAAAGTTCGCCATTTCCACTAAAATATGCTATGATGAAAACGTTTGTGAAAGTGAGCATTGCACAAACGTTTTCATTGCATTCACTTCAACGATGAAGAGGAACGGGTATGAGCACGAGCATCCAGGATGTGGCGCACGCGGCCAACGTCTCCATCTCCACGGTATCGCGTTCCTTCACGCGGCCCGAGCTGGTGTCCAAAGCCACGCGAGAAAAGGTCCTACGCATTGCCGAGGAACTCAATTTCTCCACGTCACGTTCGGCTGTGGCGCTCAAGACGGGGCGCGCGTTGCGCGTGGCCCTGCTGGTGAGCGACCACATACGCCTGTGGTTCAGCGCCTCGGTGATCGAGGGGCTCAACCAGGTGCTGCATGAAGAAGGATACGACATCTCGATCTTCCAGATCTCGAGCATCGAGGAGCGCAAGGAGTTCTTCGAAATGCTGCCGGTGCGGCGCAACGCCGATGCGGTCATCGTCGTGTCGTTCGACATCGACAACACCGAGATCGCCCAGCTCAACTCCGCCGCCGTGCCGATTGTCGGCATCAATTCGGTGCTGCCGCAGGAACGTGGCTTTTCGGCGTCGATCAACATCGACGATGTGCAGGGGTCGATCCTCGCGGCGCGCCACCTCATTTCGCTTGGCCACCGCGACATCGCCTATGTGCGCACCGACCGTGATGTCTCGCTGCACTTCAGCGTGCAGCAGCGCTTCGACGCGTTCATGGAGTGCTGCGCGCACTCCGGCATCGCGCCGCAGGTCATCACGGCGCCCGAAGGCCCCACGCGCATCAGCCAGGTGGTCACCGAGCTGCTGAGCATGGACCGCATGCCCACGGCGATCGCCTGCCAAGAGGACGGCATCGCGGTTCCGCTGATCTTCCAGCTCATGCGCAATGGCTATTCGATTCCCGGCGAGATTTCGGTCATCGGGTTCGACAACAGCGTCTACGCGGCAGACATCGGCCTGACCACAATCAGCCAAGACCCGGTGGAGCTCGCGCATGTCGCCGCACGCCTGACGCTGCAGCTGATCGACGGACAGACGCCGCGCGACCCGTTCCTCCTTGAGCCCGCGCAGCTCATTGTGCGCTCAAGCACCGGCCCGTGCCCCAAGACGCACGCCTAACGCGGCGCCGCGCCCACAATCGAACAACGCTGAGGGCCCCATCAATCCGAAGATTGGTGGGGCCCTCAGCGTGATAGAAAAGAAGGAGACTAGAGAAGTCTAGAGGCTGTGGCCGGTTCGGGGGATCCGGCCACAGCGGGGGTGCCGACTCAGTGAGCGGCGTCGTATTCGGTCTTCCAGTTGTTCACGAAGGCGTCCACAACGGCGTTCCAGTCGCCGGTGCCCTGCGCGTAATTGAGCATGGCCTGGCCGAGCACGTTCTTGTACTCCTCCGACGGCATCATCGAGAAGTCCCAAGCGACCTGGGTCAGCTCGGTGTTCTGGATGCTCTTGTTGGCGTCCTGAATGAGCGGATTGTCAGTCTTGACGTCGTTGAAGGTCTTGAACGGGGTGGTGAAGCCCATGTCTTCGCTCAGAGCCTTCTTGCCCTTGTCGGAGCTGATGACCCACTTGAGGAACTCAAGCGAGGCCTTCTGGTTGGCGTCGGAGACCTTGGAGTTGATGCACCAGTAGTTCTCGGAGCCGGTGGCGAGGCCTTCGGTCTTGTCGTCGACGCCGATGTAGATCGGGATCATGCCGATGGAGTCGGCCTTCATGCCGGCTTTCTGCAGGTCGCTCCAGGCCCAGGTGCCGTTCTGGTAGAACGCGGCCTTGCCGAGCGCGAACTCCGAGCTTGCGTCATCTCCGGTCTTCGAGCTCAGCTGGGTCTTCGGAGTGGTCGAATCGGTGATGTACAGGTCGAAAATGTTCTTGAAGTTGTCCATGTACATGTCCTTGATGGACGCCGGCGGAGCGGTGATGTCGTCCTTCTTGAACTGGTAGTACAGCGGGATGTTGGCCAGATGGGTCTTGAAACGCCAATCGGAGCTGGAGTCGAAGCCGGCCGAGGTGAAGGCGCCTTCAATGCCGAGGTCCTTCTTGCGCTTCTGCATGTCGTCGGCGACCTTCTTGAGCGTGTCGAAGTCCTTGATCTCATCGGCGGACTTGATGACTGCGCCGTCCAGCGCGATGTACTTGTTGACCAGATCCTTGTTGTAGATGATGCCGTAGGACTCGATGACGTACGGGACGCCAACGATCTGGCCGTCATCGCCCTTGAGGGCGAGCGACTGGTCGTTCATCTCCTTGTAGATGTCGGAGTCGGTCAGGTCGGCCGTGTAGCCCTTCCAGTTCTGGTAGCCCACCGGGCCGTTCACCTGGAAGATCGTGGGGGCCTCGCTCTTGGCGAGTTCGGACTTGAGCTGCTGCTCATAGGTGCCCGAGGCAGCCGTCTGCACTTTGACCTGCACGCCGGTTTCATCAGTGTATTCCTTGGCCAGGGCGGTCCACTGGTCGGCCGCTTCCGGCTTGAAGTTCAGGAAGTAGACGCTTCCCTTGCCATTGTCTCCCGAAGAGCCGGAGCCACCGCCACATGCGGCGAGCGGAACGGCCATTGCCGCGACGGCAAGCATACCTACAGCTGTCTTCATCGTACGATTCATCGTCGAACCTTTCTCTGTACGCCTGTAATGGCGCCGCACTGGTGTGCGTGTCAAAGAAGCTACTTTCCTCAACAACTTCTTTCGTAGACCATTGTGCACCAATTTGGCAAAATATGCAAACGTGGGCACGCCGAACTGCAAGAAAGCTCCACAATTTTCACTGCCCCATGGGTAGTGCCCGAAAGGTTGCGCACTTTGGATCATGGCCGTCCATGGCGCGATGATCAGTTCGCTGCCTGTAGGGTGTCATCGAGTCGGGACATGTCGAGGTAGCGGCGGGTCGACCATTCGTTGTCG